>Ga0208940_1000068_pt1 | contig 128413 bp, 122 predicted proteins | sample AD_JPNNA6_MetaG_FD_184445 | JGI IMG/M metagenome (GOLD analysis project Ga0208940, IMG submission 184445) | Active sludge microbial communities of municipal wastewater-treating anaerobic digesters from Japan - AD_JPNNA6_MetaG (SPAdes) (version 2) | ecosystem: Engineered > Bioreactor >... | reverse complement strand
GGCTGCAAGTGCCGGTTCGATGGCGGTTCTAGTAGATCCTAGAAATACGTCCAAGATGTGTTCAAGATGTGGTATTCTAGTTGAAAAGTCGCTCTCCGATAGGGTTCACAACTGCCCCAAATGCGGGCTGTCAATGGATCGAGATTGGAACGCGGCAATAAACATACTCAGATTGGGACTACAATCTGTCGGAATCAAAACCGTAGAAGCCTTACCCCTTCAGGGGTAGGGAGTAGTCACGATGCCTGACGAGAGGGCGCAATTGAGGTCAGCGCTATCCCCGGCTCCCTGTTGATATGCTTGCATCCAATCCGATTCGCCCTAGGTCATGGGTCCGCAGTCGGGGCACCGCCAATAACCTGTGGGGTTAGGAGCACGCGATTATCTCTTTTCCATTTAAGAGGAGGGCGAGCTCAATTGCGCGGAGGAGAAAAAGAGATCACCCTCAGATCAGACCATATTCTAATTTGCAGAAAGGCTCAAATACCACCAACCATATAGACGCCGTAGTAAAGAAATAAACTCAAGTGATATAAAATGTTATAAAATAATATAATGATAATACGAAATGAGTCTCGAGGTACAGGTTAGAGAGATGCGGCTCCTGGACTTGACCATACGATACGGATCGAAACCGCACTGACTTTTCTGGGTCCATGCCGCAATGGGTAGTGGGGGTATAGCCTTGAATTTATCATATGTTAAGAACAAATCGTCGAAATCACTCGCATTGAGGGCAGATCGAGTCGCAGTCTTGAGGGAATTGATCATTGAGGAGAACGAGCTCAGAGCAAGAATCAAACAGCTGCAAGAGAGCATAAGATCGTTAGAAGATCAAGTTAGATGCCATCATGAAACGGCGACTCCTATGGCAGACCAGGCTGACATTGAGGACATCTCACCTGGCGAAAAAGAGGAGATATCAGATCTCTCAGACAATGTGATGGATATTGACAGGAGAGTCCATATCCTCGATAAGAGGTTAAGAGGTATAGAGAACAGGATGGGAAGGCCTATCTCTGAGAAGGTCAGGAATCGAATCTCCAGGCTTAAGGAGCTGCTGATAGAATACGATGGGGCTCAAACCTTCAAACGGCTCAGAAGCGATTTGAAGGTGAATCCATCTCAGTTCTCCTATCTGATCGGCATACTGGACAAGAGAATCTTCGAGATCGTTTCGCTGCCAGGAGATAAGAGAAACCAGAAGATGCTGAGGCTGAAGAGCCATAACAAATCCCAAAGAGGAAGTGAAGGAGACAGCGGAGAGGAGGTGACGGACGCGGAGGCAAAAGCCGAAAGATAAAGAGAATGACATGATAGCGTGCTGATCGACTGATCCTGACAGCCCTGGAGCGACGCTTGCCGAGTCGTCAGTGCAGATATGTAACCTTTTTCATTTTGATTCGTAATTTGGACGGCATGGTACCGGTGGAATGGATCAAAGATCCATAATATTACAGGAAACGAGAAAGATATGTCCGATATAGATGAATGATTAGTATCAATTTGACGACATAGCAGGATAAGAAATGCCATAAAATGCGATTCGTGATTCAAAAACCGGATCTTTTGGTGGCCCATATTGCTGCTTGGAATGTGGATTCGTTTTCAATATACATGAGCATAAAGGATAGGTGAGCGACTCAATGAAAGTTTTCGTTTAAGATTTTTGGAATTCGGCAGGTATTTTGAATTGTTCACAAAACTGGAACATTTTCAATGAGTTTAATAGCAACGAGGGATGACACCCCGCCCATGAGGAGCAGCAAGGTGAATCTCGATCTTGAGACCATAAAGGCGTTGGCCTCAGAGGAGAGAATCTCCATCCTGCAAGTGCTTAAATTAAAAAGCATGAATTTAACTGGCATATACCAGATCCTCGGACTGCCGAAATCGAGCACGTATAGAAACCTGGTCATATTGATCAGCTCAGGCCTGGTGGACAGGATAGACAAGCCAAACAAATGGAGGTATTATCGCCTTACAGAGAAGGGAAGGTCTCTGCTATCCCTGGACTGCAAGATAATCCTCCACCCAGGCATCACCACTAACGAGAGCATCGCTGCTGCAGCCAACTCCGGCACTCCCCACGGCGCGTCGCCCGCATCGGATTAGGGGGCGAGACCCCGGGGGGGATAGCCAGATGTCCAGCACTTCAACCGGATTTTTGGATCAGCAAACCACTCATGCCAGGAGGCGTGATACATTATGGACCCAGGTCAGGGAGCTTGGAAGAGCTGCACATTTGGTCTGGAGGTGCGCTCCCAACTGGTCCATAGCCAGCTTGGTTCTGGTCATCCCTCAGGGGCTACTGCCTCTGGCCTCCCTGTATATCATAAAGCTCATAGTTGATACCGTGTCCGCAGCATACGGCTCGACCCATATCCAGGCCGCTCTTGAGCGTCTGATCGTGCTGATTATCCTGGCTATGTCAGCTCAGATGCTCTCTTCCCTGATCCAGTCTGCGTCAAATATAGCGGCCGAGTTTCAGTCGTCTCTGGTCTCCGACCGCATCCAGGACATGATCCATGCCAAGTCGGTGGCCATCGACCTGGGATATTATGAGAGCCCCCAGTACTACGACACACTGCACCGTGCACAGCAGGAGGCAGCTTACCGTCCGGTCCAGATAGTCAGAAGCCTAACCCAGCTTCTGCAAAGCTGCATCTCAATCGCCTCAACCGCCGCGCTGCTCTTCATGTCAAGCTGGGCGGTCGTAGCAGCCCTGCTGCTTGCTTCTGTGCCGCGGGTACTGGTCCAGGTCGTCTACTCGCGCAGGCTCTACCGCTGGCAGGTCATGCGCACAGAGAAGGAGCGGCGGTCTTGGTACATTCACTGGCTCCTGACAGACAAGAGCTTTGCAAAAGAGCTGCGCCTATTTGGGCTTGGCAGCCTGTTTCGGGGTAGGTACCTGGATCAGAGGCAGCAGCTGAGGGCGGAGAAGCTGGACCTGTCGGTGAGGAGGTCTTTGGCTGATCTGGCTGCCAGGGCGGCTGAGGTTCTGGCTGTATTCGGATCTCTCGCCTTTTTTGCGCTTGAGGGGATGAATGGCGGCATAACGGTGGGCGATATCACCATGTACCTGGGAGCTCTGACCCAGGGACAGGCGGTCATAACAAGCCTGCTGAGCAGCCTGACCGGCCTTTACGAGGACAGGCTATTCGTGGCCAACCTCTACCATTTCCTGGATCTGGAGCCGAAGATCTGCCAGCCTGACAAGCCGGCTGGCTTTCCCCGCCCCATAAGGAAGGGCATATCATTTGAGGGGGTCGCCTTCCGGTACCCGGGTTCTGCCCGCGATACCCTCCGCGATCTGAGCATGACGATTCGGCCAGGCCAGGTCGTCGCCCTGGTTGGAGGAAACGGCTCAGGCAAGACCACGCTTATCAAGCTGCTCTGCCGGCTTTACGACCCTTCTGCCGGCAGGATCGCCATAGACGGGACCGACATCAGGGATATGAGCGTCTCGGAGCTGCGGCGGCAGATAAGCGTGGTCTTCCAGGACTACGCCAGGTACGATCTGAGCCTCGCCGAGAACATCTGGCTTGGCAGCGCGAACGAGCCGCTGCACATGGAGGCGGTTGCCAGGGCGGCGCATGAGTCGGGCGCCGACAGGGTCGCGAAGCGGCTTGACCGCGGCTACGAGACGCCTCTTGGCAAGTGGTTTGAGGGTGGGGCTGAGCTGAGCGTTGGCGAATGGCAGAAGGTGGCGCTGGCCCGGGCTTTTTTCAGAGACGCCCAGATAATCATCATGGACGAGCCCACCAGCTCTCTGGATCCAAAGGCGGAGGCCGAGGTCTTCGAGAGGTTCAGGCGTCTGGCAAGAGGAAAGACCGCCATAGTCATAGGCCACAGGCTTTCGACGGTTCGGACGGCTGATTGTATCTACCTATTGAGGGCGGGGCGCGTCGCCGAGGCTGGCACGCACGAGGAGCTGATAGCCCAGGGCGGCGAGTACGCCAGGCTGTTCGAGATCCAGGCAGCCAATTACAGGTGAGAGGTTCTGCGGTCCGTCTTATGAAATGCTGGGGCCGATGAGATATCCATTGACTGGTCATGGATTTGGGCTGGGAATACGATCCCGCATTTCCAGTGCAAGATTCAAAATTCAAAAATCAAAATGCGCTTTCAGATAGTGATTTTGTGCGTTGTATTTTGATTTTAGTTTTATGATGTTCCAATTTTGTGAACAAAAATGTAAGATATATATCTTACTAAGTTCAAGTAGGGTCTGGCGGGGTAAGATCCCCGACTGAGATTGAAAAATGGACTCGAACGTGCGTCCTGCCCACCTTGGCCGCACGTCCGATGACACGGAGATGAGATATATGGATCAATCAAACGTTCGTGAACCATCAAAGCAGCCACAAAAGAGATGCTCGGCCTGTTCCGCTAAATCCAATTCAAAAGGTATCGACGTCAGCAGAAGAGATTCGGAGAACCGTGGGACCTGCGGTTTGAAATCCCTGCCCTATGTCTATGCGCTCGGCAGGATTGAAGCCCGGTTTTCCAACCGATCGATGGAGATGGAGTACCATCAGGCGGCAAAGATGTCCAAACCGGTCGATCTTGACCGCCGGCAGGCGTTCTACGCCGTCTTATCCCAGCCCAAGAACAGGTATCTGGCCAGGAAGCTCTCCTGGATTCTTACCATACAGGGCGTGCCGACATACATCCTGTTGCCGACAGGACCAGAGGACCTTGACGGCCTGATCGAAGCCATAAGACCTCAGTGGGGTCCACTGGATAGGCAGGTTGTTGTGGGTCGAAAAGGGCCGATCGCCCAGCTGGATATGTGCGGGCTGGAAGTGCCTATGGTTCTGATCGACCAGATCTACCAGTTCAAACATGGCGACTTTATGAGATCGATCTGGCCGGAAGCGGCTGCTGATGAGAGGCTCAAAGCTGCAGCAGATGATATGTTCCGGCGAATGATGCAGATCGCTGATAACACCGGGTCTACCGATAGGCATCGTGCGCTCAATTATCTGTCTGTACGCTGTCCTGAGATCTACACAAAGGCGGCAGAAGAGATGGGACGGGACTTCTCTCTGACATCGGTTGAGGCCAGAAGGTCCAGGATCAGCGATGATCGAAAGATCATCTCTGTCGTCTTCTCATTCGCCAATAAGAATGGAGCAGCTGAGAAGTATTCCGTCAGAGTGGACGCGAGCGAAGAGTTTCCTTTCCTTGTCACCAAGATGGCGCCATACTATGAAAGGTGAACAAAGATAAATGGAGGTGAAAAAATATGGGAACTTGTTGCTGCAAAAATAGTCTCCCACCGTATAACTATTTGGGATGTGAGACAAAGCCAGGCTGCCCTACTAACGTGACCTGCAGGTATCCATACTACAGGGACTGTTGGGGCCCGGGATGTTAAGCATGTAGAATAATAAGAGGAGCAATATGTGCTCCTCTTACCAATTTTTTGTGGCGCTTGATATAAGCGTAGATTCAGTTGAATTGTACTATTGGGTTCGGCTTGCTATTACCTCATTGGACTTGGCCAGCTTGTATTCTAGCTCCTTATCTATCAGCCATTTGGAGACCGGCTCGGAAAGTATCTCCAAGACCTGGTCGTAGTCCCCTGTAGATTTGTTCTGCTTGCCAATAGAGACTCTGATGATCTGGTCCGCGTCGCGCCACACGTTTACGAAGATGGATGACTCATTCACATTCCATACTGAATTCATGTTCCTTGAGCCGTTAGGCATCAGCTCAACTGCTTTGTCAAATGCTTGCAGCGACTGGTTGTAGTCTCTTGGCTGCGTGAAGAGAATCTCAGCCTTTCTTATCCAGGCACCAACACCTTTCGTGGAGTTCAGTTCGATGACTTTGTCGTAGGCCTGGATGGCAGCTTCATGCCTGCCTAGAATTTCCAAGCTCTCGCCTTTTAGCCACCAAGCCTCTGCATCACCAGGGTTCTTCTCAATACTTCCGTTCAGGATCTCAATAGCCTTTTCATAGGACTCGACTGCCTCCATATCCCTGCCCAGATTGACCATGACAATGCCTCTGTTCTGCCATGATTTGATATCTCTAGGATCATTCTTCAATAATTCATCAACTACATCGAGAGCCTTCTGATAGGCTTCCATAGATTCTTTAGACCTATTGCAGAGCTTGAGCACGTAGCCTTTGCCTATCCAGGCGCTGGTGTTATTGGGATCCACCTTCAGTTGCCTGTCATAATCCTGCAAAGCGTTCTGCCAAGAGGTTTCAAATTTTTTCGTCTCATTGATCAGATCGTCTCCCTTCTTGATCCAGTCCCCAGCAGGATTTTCTTGAGCCATGACAGATCCGCACAGAAATGCCAACCCAACTATGCAAATAGTCGTCCAACTGCCGGACAACTTATTCCCCACTCGCCAAAACATCTCTCTCAACCTATCCACACTCCTCATTCCACAACAGCAAGGCTTCGCTTGAAATCAGGGAAGAGCCCCAATAGAAAACCACCAGCAGCCTTTGGCCAGTGTCCAAAGCTTATCTGCCGGCTTATCCCCGATCAAGCCGCCCCGCACTCCACACTTTTGCTTTTCCATTCATGCCAATGGCATGTGGATCTAAGCTGGATCTCATGTGATATAAACATTACTGCTAAATAAATATCAGTTACAAAAGAGTTGTCTTGGATAGCATAAATAATAAATAATCCAGATTATCATACAATGTACATCACGTGTCTACTATTGCTGAGCAAATTAGCTGATATCACCTCAGTAACTTGACCTTTTGCCAACTGACTAAAGTAGCCTCTGTAAAGATTCACCGTTGAGCATATTGACGGTCGCCGCAGGCTCGTCCCTCTCTTGCAGGCAGCTGCTGCGCCCAGATGATGCCGCATGCATACGGTAATGGCTTGCCGCGGCGCCCGCGTCTCCTAAATGCGAGCCGTCCGTCTCTGATAAATGCGGTCTATGCGGTTAATGCTGCGAAACAGCATTTCAATCCCCTATTTCAAAAGGCATTGAAAGAGACTTGCGACCACTGGCGGTCAGCTCGTAATGGATCCACGTGCTCCATCCACACACAGGACGTCAGCAGAAAGCCAATCGAGCCCAAAATCGCAGCTGCTGGCCTGAAGAAGCGCATGGTATAGGATTCATGTATCATTCATACGATCGTTGAGCTTTTATGCGCAGATGTTGAACATACATTTGGGGTTCAACTGATATGATGTTAAAGATTTTGATGGCTTTGGCCTCGATAATGCTTGTAGGCATGACCCTGGAGGGGGCGGCAGAGGCCGATCCCCTGGGAGCTGGCTATACAATACCTGTCGATCTCAGAAGAACCAGCAGCCTCAGCGACAGTGTGCCGATAGTGTTCTTCGATCCTCGAGCCGATCATCTGGGAATTGATCCGCTCATGAGGCCATTGGACCCTGAGCACACCTGGGAGTATATGGACAAGATCAGCGGCCGGCAGTACCTAAGATCCTATGCGATCCCGGCGGCCCACCTGAGGGGCAGGTGGGCCATCCATCTGACAGGCGGCATGCCAGGCCAGGCCGATCTGATGCTTTTCCAGGATGGAAATGTGGTGCTCGGCAGAGGAGATCTGGCATTCGGCAGTTCCTCATTTTCTGCCACTGCAAGCGGGCAGATCTACGGGGATGTGCTCTACCTTGATCTGGTCTCCCCAGAGGACCTCATGCTGTATAAGCTGACTCTGACCATTGGCCAAAATTCCCTGTCCGGCGGCTATAACGCCTTTAACGGACTGGGCGGGACGTGGTCGGGATCGGCCAGCGGCAAGAGGGTGGCCTAGGCCGCACGGCCGCAGGCTGCAAAGCCCGTCTCTACGAATACGCCCCCAGCGTGGTCTGCCGCCCTCCACTCCTTCGGGCTCCCCCCTGCCTCTTTGCTTCCTTGGCACTTTTCAGCTCCCCGTCGAAGCAGAATACCAGGGTCTGCCAGCTCAGCCATCCTCTGCATATGCTGATCCATTGCAGGCGAGCAAAGCAGGACGGTTGCCTATCTGGACGTCTGACGCAGGCGCTTTGCCACATATTCGACCATATCGCCTGAGTCCTCGTAGAGGATGGGATCGTGCTCAACGATAAGCAGCGAGTGGTAGATCTCACCGAGAATGGTCATGAGCTAAAAAAGAGGTGAACGCCTGGCTGATGTCGAGGTCGGTGACGGTGCGGTGCAGGCGGCCGAGGAGTTGCCGCTGACAAAGAGAGCCTTGTACTGCCGGATGTGCTGCTGGGAGTTGATCGGCTCTATCAGCATCTCGGGGAGAGCGTCCAGGAACTGCCAGAGCTGAGCAATTCTGTCGGCCTGGCGGGCAAGCATCTCCGGAAAATAGGAGAACATGCACTCAGACGTTTCCTTGCCCCCTAGGGCACGGCGCTGATGATGCCCCCCGCCTTTAATACGCCTTCGATGTATACCAGACTGTACTTGTTCTTGGCATTATGGACGGCATCCACCAATCTATCGTCACCTACCCCGAAATTATCTTTGAGGTAAAGGGCAGTAGCTATCAAGGAAAGATCGATAGCTTTGAAGCCGCCAAATCTTTCTATGAGTTCATCCACGGCACGTTTTTCATCATCATCAAGAAGGTATGAGAACTTTTCTATTTTATTAGTTGGTTTTATGAAATATCCCTTATCATCTTCCCAGCTTATCTCGACTATGCCGTTCCGCTCAGCGAAATTAAGCTCTCCAGCTACCTCTGAGGAGTAAGGACCATAATGGTACATAGAGAAATCGAAATCTATTATACCATTTCTTGAAAGCAAATACATCATTTTCTGTATTATTGTCTTCCCAACCTGCGTATCCGGACGCTCCTCGTTCAGCCTCTTTACTAAATAGCCCATCAATCCTGAAGTCTTGAACATGCTCTCTTCAGAATCTTCACCCATACTCATCTCAGAACCTCCTCAGCACGTAACCGATCTCCTGGCTTTACATAGATCCTTATTTGTTTGACATCACCTATATTTTTTACTATGTTTGAGTAATATGATAGGGGACGTGGGCTCCTTTCTCGTCGAGACACTATCATTATCTCCTTATCGCCATTCTTACTATTATTCAAATTATACCATAATTTCTCGGATCTGTCCTCGTAATACTCTATTCCAGCGTTTTCAAGAGACCTCTTCTTGGCCTGCAGTTCAGCCTCATCTTCTTGATTTGGCACTTCCGGCGTTGAATAGACCTCTCTGATATGGCTTCTGCTCATTATCGCTGAACAATCCGGATCGTCGCTTTTGCCTCTAAACCGATTCCATAGCGCATAGTCATCAAGGCCTATGAATTGCTCAAGGGATGTAAGGTCAGGACCTGGAAATTTTCCTCCATTCAGTATGTGCCCCATGGCGCTTTTAAGGTGGTAATCAAAGGCCCTTCGTGTCTTATGGAAATAAACCTGAGTGAATAGTTGATATCTCGCGATGACCACCGCCTCGGCTACATGCCAGCCATCTCTGTCCACCCCAAGAACAACTTCGCCAGACTCTGGCTCTATCCCCAGGGCGAGGGTGTTTATCAATCTTGAATGGTCATAGATCCCGTATTTGACCCCTGTATGATACGAATCTCTTAGTAAGTAATCACCCCTATCAGCATCGAGTTGGCTGGAGATCAGCACTTTCCAGAAAAGCCTTTCGCCGAGGACCTCTGGATTTCCTTCGATTAGTGCTGCCACCTCTTCGGCCTCAATCCTGTAGTTTGTCCTGTTTATCGGGTGATCTTCAATAATATTTTTCAATATATTTTTTATAATTGAAATAGTATAATCTTCGTGTTTGAAGGGTTTGCCCCTCTTGGCATTCACGGGCATTATCTCTTCCGATGTATGGGAGAAAGGAGCGTGCCCGACGTCATGGAGCAATGCAGCAAGGCGAATGAGCTGCCTATCCTTTTTTAGCCCAGCCTGGTTATAACTCAAACGATCCTTCAATAGGCCTCGGTCTTTCTCGATAATTGAATCATACATTTTAGTCGCTAAATGCATTACTCCCAGCGAGTGCTCAAATCTTGTGTGAACGGCCCCTGGATAAACCATCTCAGTCAGAGCAAGTTGCTTAATTCTCCTTAACCTCTGAAATACGGGATGCCCGATGATGTTCTTCTCCCAGTCATTGAAGGACACAAAACCGTAGACAGGGTCCCTAATCTCGTATTGCTTCATCTAGACACCCGCGTTTTCATCTCATCAACGACTCAAAGCCTTTTGTGATTAAATACAAAACGCGGGAGCGGGGCGAAAGTAAGAGGTATGGCCGGTCTCTACGAATACGCCCCCAGCGTGGTCTGCCGCCCTCCACTCCTTCGGGCTCCCCCCTGCCTCTTTGCTTCCTTAGGTGAACGCCTGGCTGATGTCGAGGTCGGTGACGGTGCGTGCAGGCGGCCGTGGAGTTGCCGCTGACAAAGAGAGCCTTGTACTGCCGGATGTGCTGCTGGGAGTCAATCGACTCTATCAGCATCTCGGGGAGAGCGACCAGGACGCTCAGCGTCTCCTCCTGGAGGGAGACGGTGGGATGAAGCTCTATATCCATGACCAGATACTGAAACTGAAGTGGATCGCATGTGATATGAATATTACTACCAAATAAATATCAATTGCAGAATAGTTGTTATTTATGGCACGAATTATAGAGAAAAACCACATTTCAGAGTATCATATACCCGGGGGAATCCTTGTGACGACTCTCTTCTTCGGGCAGTATTGCATCTCTGGAAAAGATATGATCCTTAGCCCGACTTGAAACAAAGTCTCATCGCCATAAGACGATAAGTTCATATCAGATTACGTACTTGCTATCGATCTGCCATGGCCCAAAAATCCGTCACAGACCTGCGAGTGAAGATCTTGAGCGCGCTTTCAGACCCAACCAGGCTCGAGCTGCTGGAGTACCTATCTGCAGGCGAGCGCTGCGTCTGCGAGATACTCCCCGCATTTCAGAGATCACAGTCCACCATATCCAAACACTTGAACATACTCCATGAAGCCGACATCCTGGAACGCGAGATAGACGGCAAGCGAACGGTCTACCGCATAAGAGACGCTCAGGTATTCGACTTGATTCGCATGGTAGATTGCCTGGCCTACAGGCAGATATCACAGCTTGCTGAAGCGGGAAAAGTCCTCGAGAGATCGCTGAACAAAAGGGGATGATGTCACGATCGCCTACACAGCCGTGGCAATGGCAGCCCTTCAAGCAGGAATCTCAACACTGCTCGAATATCTCTCAGCTCATGTCTTGACCTGCCTGATACCGGCATTCTTCATAGCTGGGGCAATATCAGCGCTCCTCAAGAAGGAGGTGGTCCTGAGGTACTTTGGGGCAGATGCACCAAAGTGGCTGTGCTATAGCGTTGCAGCCACATCCGGAACAATACTGGCAGTCTGCAGCTGCACTATCCTGCCCCTGTTTGCAGGAATAGAGAAGAAGGGTGCAGGAATAGGCCCTGCATCGGCGTTTCTCTTCTCGGGTCCTGCCATAAACATCCTGGCCATTGTCCTCACCGCCAGAGTCCTGGGCCTGGACCTGGGAATTGCCAGGGCGGCGGCGGCAGTCTCGATGGCTGTTGTTATTGGCCTGATAATGGCTGCGATATTCGATAGAGGCCCTGATAAGTGCGCGACTTCACAAGGCAATGCATCGGCTCAAGTCGCCCACGCAGCGACCGAATCCCCTGGCATGGATGAGAACGATAAGGTCCCGGTCCTATTGCTGTCGATCCTAATCGGCGTTCTGCTATCCGCCACCTCGAACCTCGAGTTCATGCTGAAATGGGCAATGGTGGCTGCATTTATAGCGGCCGCTGCCTTTGTGCTGGCGGCATACCTCTCATCAGAGGAGAGGAGCGCATTCTTCAGCGAGACGTGGTTTCTGACAAGGAAGATCTTCCCATTGCTGGTGGCTGGAACTTTCATAACAGGAGTTGTTGGCTACTTCATTCCGGCCGAGCTGCTCAGAACATTCTTGGGCTCGAACAGCTTCATCGCATGCCTCATAGCCTCGGTTATCGGGGCTCTGCTTTACATGCCCACTCTACTGGAGGTACCCATTGTTGGCACGCTCTTCGGTTACAGCACGGGAATAACAGCCCCGGGCCCTGCCCTATCTCTGCTCCTCGCTGGCCCATCTCTCAGCCTGCCGAGCATGATAGTCATCACCAGAGTCGTAGGCCCAAAGAAAGGCGGCGCTTACATCCTCCTGGTCGTGATAGTCTCGACTCTGGTTGGGGTGCTCTACGGAGCAATAGCGAACATGAACGCTGGATGACGGGCTTTTTATGGTGGCGAATTGAGGATCAGATGTGCTCTTGGATCAGCCGTCGAGATATCAGATCGGAGAATAGAACGGCTGCAACCTGGCGTCAGACAAAGGGCCAGCCTGCTGACTCTTCGAAAATCCACAACAGATGCAATGGAGACTGAAGGTTGCTCTATGCAGCACCGAAAAGGCACTCATTTGCCCTTGGCTTTTAAATAGCTCCGGTACTCCCTCAAAAAGGCCTCCTTGTACAGGTCTTCGGCGTCTTCGGGAATGAAATTGAGCTTTCTCAGGTCAAAGACAAGCTGGTCGCCGGTCCTGTCCTCAGGCACCTTCCCACCCTTGGAGTATTCCTCGAAGACATCGTCCAGCCCCTCTATTTCGAGGCAGCATCCCCCGATCCTGACCGGGCGAAAGCCGATGACGCGTTTGCCGCAGCAGTCGCAGCAGCTGCTCTTCCTCGTAAAGAATTTATCGTTTGACATATCGGTCCCGCCTTTGATCCCCACTGCCTGTATCAGCATGATGAGCCATGTTTTTTGAGTTTTTATTTAGTTGTGTCCGGTGCCAGGAGCCTCGCTAATACTCTCGATAGCTCAAACAGGGAGATCACTTGATGGCCTAAATGAGTACATCCTCGCGATTTCGGTCTCATTTCTCACCCGCCCAGCAGCGGGTGCTCTCACCCGCAGGCGTCCTTTCTGTGGCATTCCTCCGAAACGGTGGGTGGAGGAGCGAGGATGTCTCGTACATGATTTATTATATTGTCACCTATTTCCTTAAGATCCCGTCGATGACCGGCCCAAGCATTGACTTCACCATGCTCTCGAGCTTCTCGACCTTGATCAGGGATAGGCAGCATACCTCTCCATCCTTCTCCATGGCGATCACAGCCAGCTTATCTCCTGCCAGTATCTTCGCCCTTTCCCTGAGGTCTTTTGGGAGCACCATTTTGCCCTCGCTCGTCGATGCTCACTATGGATTCCACTCTGCAGCGGCTCATCCCACCTGGCAGGCAACAGGATTTTGCCCCATCCTCACTTGTCAAGATCATACCTCCGCCCCCGACGATTTCACTGAAGATTTAAATATTTCTGATTAATCAGAAATATAAGTGCGGCACCAATCACTGGCCAGACTGCCACCTTTCATGAATCGGCCGAACCATGTGCGATAACGATAGAGACGAACAGGTCAAATCCTGAAGTCAGCCGCCAAAGGTCCTGGAAATCCATTCCTTGATCTGGTCTCTGACCTGCCTGAAGACCTGAAGCTTCTCCTCCTCCGATCCGGCGGCTGCGTCCGGGTCCTCGAAGCCTCTGTGAATCACCTCTCTGGCGCGCGGAAACCTTGAAGGAAGCTGAATATTCGTGCTGCAGACAGGACAGGCCTGTCTTGGCCCGTCGCATAGAGTGACCGCCAGGTCGAATACAATGTCAAAGAGATCCTCGGAGGTCTTTGAGCGCTGATGGGAGATATCGATACCCAGCTCTCCCATGACCTCAACCGCCCGCCAGTTTACCGATGTGGCCACGGTGCCTGCACTGAAGGAATCGAACCGATCGCCATACATGGCCCTCAATAGGCCTTCGGCCATCTGGGATCTGGCGGAATTATGGGTGCACAAAAACAATACCTTCTTCTTAGGAGGTCCTGCATCAGCCATCGTCTCACCGCTTCCTGCTTTTCTAATCGATTTTATATTTTAGGACGTCTGCCCAAGCACACCTCGAATCCTGAGCGCCACCACAGCATATGGCAAGCCAGATTGGGATAGCTTCCGGAGAAGATATCTCGTTGCCCCTTCAAGGTCCATGGACTTGATATAGCCGAAGAACGCAGGAGATCGCCCCTAGCCTGGCTGGCTATCGATAAGCCTTCAAGGTCCATGGACTTGATATAGCCGAAGAACGTCTCTTGCGCGATGCTTGTGAGGGCTTGAGAACGAAAGGGAAGAAAGAGCGGAAATTCTATCCTGGATAGGCGACTTCTCGTATCTCGAAGGCATGAAGGCATCCGCTACCCTATGTCGGCTGCCAGTTCATCCTGCTGAACTTTCGCCATGCAGGATAAGTGCGTTCTCGATGTAGCTTCTGATCCAATCTTCGCCAGTGACATCATCGGAGCTATGCCATACTGGCACGACTCTGCCCTCGGAGTCCAAGGCGAGTGTCACTACGACCGTCAAAGGTACGTATGATATTGCGCCGCCATTGGGATCGTAGGCTTTCAGGGCTTCGTTGGACATTGTATCTCCGCTTTCGGCGCTTATCTCGTAGAATTCGATCCGGCCTCCGAATTCGTCGGTTATATTCCCGACAGCCTCGGTCTGGGGTGCACAATAACCGCAATTTCTATGGACGTATATCAGCACCGGCTTGCTCTTCAGTGCATTCAAGACCCAACCAGGATGTGCGACCTGGCCGCCGGATGCCGTGGACTGATCAGGATATGTGGTCCACCAGTCGTCGTTTTCAGATCCTAAAGAGTACTCTTTGCCGATGGCGTCAAGCCCGCTGGCGAGAACCAAGATCGCAATCAAGGGGGCTATGAAGACGGCCTTTCTAATCATGTCCATCAAGTACACGCTCCAATCGATTTCGGATTTCTAGAGTTATATAGTATGTTTATTATGATTAAGGGAATTCATATAAACACATTGAGAAGACGCGAGCAGGTCCACCACCCTCGCAGGATTCATTTCCTCGCACCGCGAGGGCCTTGGCGATCGATATCTTTTCCCACACCCCTTCTTGCGCCTGCAATAATCCAAGAAGCCTGCCATTATGGGGCAAGCCAGCTCCCCATATCAACATTATTGGATATAAGAATTTCGACGAGTTGTCTTCGATGGAGCCGAAATGCTGGATGTCCCACAATCCATTGATGAATTTTTCTGTGAATATCTTAGTCGTCAACAGGTGATACTGAGTTAGTTGCAGGCCGCTTACGAAATCGTTCCAGCCTATTTTATCAAAGACGCCATCTCGGAAAACTGACTTGCGACATATGATGAGAAAGAATTATATATCGAAATAGGTTGATATGATGGGTAGAAGATCGAAATGGGATAGTGGCAGGATTTCAAATGGATACCTGCGCCGATTGTAGGAAAAGATGAGGCAAGGACCATACGGTCAAGATTGCTGTTGCTGCGATTGAGAACAGGGCAATTCATGGAGATCGTCCCCAACGAGGCAGTCCACAGGATGACACGGCTGATCGGCGATCCCGATAAGGCCGAGTGTAAGGTCGATAGGCTTCGCTCCATCACGAGAAAGATTGATGAGAAGGAGGCCCTGGAGGAAGCGGAGATATTCAAGGCCATGGCCGATCCCTGCCGCGTAAAGATCCTCATGCTGCTTAGAGAAGGAGAACTGTGTGCCTGCGAGATCATGATAGGCCTCGACCGGCCACAATCCAGCACATCTCACCACCTTTCAATTCTGAAGGATGCTGGGCTTATAAGAGAGCGAAAGGACGGGAGATGGTCCAGATATCGTTTGTCTGAGGGTGCCGTAATAGAGATGCTCAACATCGCAAAGCTGATTGTGGAAAACCGAAATCCGAGAAGCTGCAATGGATGACCTGTCCCGATGAAATACACTGCTGCAAATCTGGCCTTGAATCACATGGGCGACTTGTGCTGCACGAGAATTAGGCATCCCCGAAACCTCTTCTCCTTTAGAATACCGATCGTCTTTCTCATTGCCCTCGCTCTGGTGGCTGAAGCCGGCTGCTGGAGTCCAAGTGCTTCTCTGAGAATAGATGATGGGGAGAGGGCGGTTCGGCAGCTCGGCGCCAAAGACTGCTCGGATGGAGATTAAGATGCTAGTATACAAGAGCCGCTCTATCAGGCAGGATCATTTCACCAATGGCCAGTTCCTGAAGCCTATGAAAGGCGTTTTTGGCTCGGATGCGTATTGGACGTCTCTGGCCGAGATGGTCCCGACCCAATCATATCAAGAACACCATCTGTATCCCCACTGAGGAATTCCCTGATGATTATGGTTCCTCAATAAGGCACGAAGGCCCAGAAGAAATACCCCGTTCTCCGATGGGAGGAAGCGAATGTCAAATGGAGCCATCAGAAGGCTGGATTTCTTATCCCGCTACCTGACAATCTGGATATTTGTAGCGATGTTCCTGGGAATCGGAATAGGCCGCTTCGCCCCAGGCATAAGCCAGGTCGTATTGAGCCTGCAGGCAGGCACGACATCAATACCGATAGCACTCGGCTTGATACTGATGATGTACCCGCCTCTGGCAAAGGTGAGGTATGAAGAGCTCGGCAAGGTCTTCAAGGACAGGAAAGTACTTGGCCTCTCTCTGGTTCAGAACTGGGTCGTCGGTCCGATCCTGATGTTCGCCCTGGCCGTGGTCTTTCTGAGAGATCAGCCCCATCTTATGTACGGCATAATCCTGATCGGCCTGGCCCGCTGCATTGCAATGGTCATCGTATGGAACGAGCTTGCATGCGGCTGTACGGAATACTGCGCCGCCCTGGTCGGCCTGAATTCCATATTCCAGGTCTTATTTTACTCTATCTATGCCTACCTGTTCATCACAGTATTGCCTGCAGCTTTTGGCGTGGCAGAAGGAACGCCGATCGATGTGACGATCTCCCAGATTGCAGAAAGCGTATTCATCTATTTAGGGATACCATTTCTGGCAGGGATAATCACCAGATACTACCTTATCAAGGCCAAAGGAATGGGATGGTATGAGAGGGAGTTTATACCAAGGGTCTCGCCAATTACGCTTGTAGCCCTGCTCTTCACAATCGTTGTGATGTTCTCCTTGAAAGGCGACTACATCGTGCAGCTGCCGTTAGATGTGCTTCGAGTGGCCGTACCCCTTGCAGTATACTTCCTCGTTATGTTCTTCGTCAGCTTCTTTATGGCCTACAAGCTGGGTGTCAGCTATGAGAACACCGCCGCCCTGTCCTTCACCGCCGCCAGCAACAACTTCGAGCTGGCAATCGCTGTTGCAGTAGGGGTCTTTGGCATCGCCTCTGCGGAGGCTTTTGCCGCCGTGATCGGCCCGCTCATAGAGGTTCCAGTTCTGATCGCCCTCGTAAACGTGGCCTTGAAGCTTAAGGATAGGTATTATCCAGATTATTCCAAGGACGTTTCGTGTGAATCTGGAGTTGTCAGGTGAGATAGATGACAGGATCGCCCGCAGAGGTGAAGCTAGTGAGCAACGCCATGGCCAATATCACCAGGAGAAAGATCATGGCCATGCTGGTTGAGAAGAGCAGAACAAGAGAGGAGATCGCCGGATCGGTGGGTCCATCTATGCTGGATTACCACCTGCAGATGCTTCAGCAGGCAGGTTTGGTCCAGGCAAAGGACGATTCCCTGTACCTCAGCGATTTCGGAAAGAACTTCATGGAGACAAAGTCTGAGAAGCCGGCTGAGATCAAGAGAGATCTGAGTGGGACCAAGCCTCTCGAAGTCGTCGAGATCAGACAGCTCTTGCCCTGCATAGCCGACAGCACCAAGTTCAGAACCATCGCCCGCCTCGAGCCGGCCCTGGCAGGCGCCTTGAGACTGCTTGAGCCATTGTTTCCGAGGGCAAGGTACTCGGATAAGCTGGGGGCCCTGCTGATTCAGAAGGGCAACAAGCTAATCACGATCTACTCCGGCGGAAATGTCACCATGACCATGGTTGGGGGCCAGTCCGATGCCTGCGAGACCCTGGAGGAGATACGCAATACCATAAACGAGGCGATATCCAGAGGGATTACCCCTGTGCCGCGCGAGAAGGTCAAGGTGGACCACGCCGAGATATACGAGTACCTCCCAAAGACCAACTGCCAGGCCTGTGCAGAGCAGAGCTGCTATGCGTTCGCCATCAAGCTTGTGGGCAGGGAGACGGCTCTTGATAGATGCACCCCTCTGCTGGAATCGAGATATGCCACAAACCTTGAGCACATCCGGTCTCTGCTGGAATACCTCTAACAGGTGCGATAAATTGAAGACTCTGACGATCATCCTCACCGATGGGCCATACATCTCCGAATATGCCGAGATGGCATACAAGATCGCCGCAAAAGCACTGCAAATGGCTCAGGTCAATGTGTTTTTGTACCTGGATGCCGTGCATATTCCCAAGCGTGGACAAAAGCCATCAGTCCTTGGAGATGCAGGCCATCTTTTCCGCGATCTTGCCCAGAGGGGGGCAATTGTCAGGGCCTGTGTCAGATGTGCTGCAGCCAGAGGCTACGCGGCAGGGGACGACGGAACCAGCCCCGATTACGAGCAGGGTATACTGATCACCAGCCTCTATGATATGGCTGAGATGATTAAGAACAGCGACCAGGTGATTTCCTTATCCAGATGAGATCTGCCTTCTACCTCCTGGACGTTGCGCCCTACGGCAGCGAGAAGGCCTACGGATTGCTCAATGCATCGGCTGTCAGCATCGAGATGGAGGTGACTTTGGGCCTGTATGCCGATGGAGTGTACCTGGCTCTGGCAGGCCAGGACGGCCAGGCCCTGGCTGCGCCGACCATGTCTGACACGATCTATGCCTATCCCGAGATCAGGGTCCTGGCTCATGAGCCTTCCCTGGCAAGAAGAGGACTGTTATGCGAGAGCCTGATTGAGAGGGTGGAGCTGGTTGACGACGCGGATTTTCTGCAGCGAATAAGAGCAGCAGAGTGTCTCATAATCCTGTGATGCGAGTGCAAAGGTGCCGAGATGGAGATATTCTTCCTTACCAAGCCGCCGCGGAGTGACCGCACCGAGCTGTGCCTTCGTCTGCTGCAAAGCTCGAATGACGCCGCCATCTACCTGGCAGGCGACGGTATCTACAATCTGCTGGAGGATTCCCTCAAAGCCCTGCCACCTGAGAGAATTATGGTCTGCAAAGAGGACATGCAGGCAAGAGGGGTGGCGGCCAGGGAGGGCGTTGCCGTGCCTGACGACTTCTACGAGCGGCTTGTCGAGGACCTCATGAGAGAGGGGAACAGGGTCTACACATTCTGATTTATTTATAGCGCCGAGGTCTCGATCGTTTGAGTGCGAATAGGGCTGCCGACGAGCTGATAATGATTCGCGCGTTCTTAAGTGGGAGAGAGCATGTATGTGTTTGATCGCTGCTGAATCAAAAATGGCTCCCTATTGAGCTGCCGGGCTTCTTTGCGGATTTGCCTATGCTGGCAACCAGGGCTTTGCCGTCCATCTCAACTGAGCCGTCTCTTGAGGCCATATCCTGCAACTCAGGACTCAAGGGGAATACCGTTTTTCCAGAAACTGAGACCTCCTGAAATCCAGCCGCCCTTATGAACGAAAGATAGTCCTCTTTTCCCGCAGCACCGGAGATATATCCAGTATAGGCTTCGATGGACATCTTTGCGGCATTCGGAAAAGCGCCCTGAGAAGTACCATGTCCGAGACTTTCAGCCTGCCGCCATGCCTGAGAACCCTGAAGGCCTCCGAGAAAGCCTTTTTCTTATCTCTTTGCAAAGCAGGATTGCCCCTTGCAGGCTGTCGAGCTGCTCAAGGCGCCCATTCGGCCTTTCCTTTCGGCAACCTTGTGGAAAAGGTTTATTTTATTTAGGATGAAAGACCACATGCTTGTATAGGCAGACAAAAGGCAATATTATATCGAGAAGAGACATCAAGGCATGTCCTGATAATATACGCAGACCCTGGACAATCGCAGGGTTTATCCGTACCGATGCCAAGAAGAGGACATCTCCAGCCATTTCGGCTGGCTATCATAACAAGACAATCTGACACGAGCGGGCCACCACAATGAAGAATAGAATAAAGATCTATAGGGCAATTCACGACCTGACGCAAGAAGAACTGGCCGGAAAGCTGGGGGTCACCAGGCAGACCGTGCTGGCCATAGAAAAGGGCAAGTACAACCCGTCTCTTGATCTGGCCTTCAAGATGTCGAAGATCTTCGGCGTCAGGATAGAAGACATTTTCTTAAGTGACGATTCGCCAGACGACAAGGTCTTGATCGCGAAGCAGATATTTGGCGAAGATAGAGGTGCCACGTGATACGAGGCCAGGGTCCGTAGAGCCACATCGAGAAGCGCTCTTCGGATTGGCCATTTCAATCCACAGGGCTGGGGGGCTTCCCATCATCACGGAGAATGGGAAAGTGCATTGCATCAGCCAGAGGGGACGGCTTTATGTCCTGCAATCGGGTTGCCAGGGCCAAACTCTCATTTCAGGGCATAAATCGCGGTTTTTAGGTGGAACGGTAAACGCGCTAGAGATAGACTACTAAAAAAGGGTTGCCGAACGGATTGAACCCCGTTGCCATTTGATTCTTCCCGCAAAAGATGAGTAATATAATTATTAAATTTCGATATCAACGACTCTGATGACGAACTGTGGGTAGAGATATGTCGAGGATCGAGGAAGCCATCGGCAGGCTGGAGAGAATAGCAGATCGGCCGATCTGTTTCTCCCGAAAAGAGGAGCTCATGGAGGTCATAGCCATACTCAAAGAAGAGGCAGAGCTGCAGCGTACGGCCCCTCCCAGGATATGATAGCTGTAAAGAGGCCTGCCTAAATACCCGGGCTTAACAGACGAACTGCCCCTGCCAGCAAGAGCAAGAGATCGCCCGCCCCAAGTTTTCTTGGTTAAATTCGACCTGCTTGCTAAAGTCGCCTGCTGGGCATTTTTGGTCCGGGATCGTATCCGTTGCTGCTCTTCCCGAGATCAGGTGATTTCAGAGCCAAAGGTCCCCGAAAAGCCCTGATCAGAGGCATATTTGGCGGTTGCCCGTTCATTTGACCCGAAGATCGCGGATAGACGCATCCTGAAACGACTCGGTTATCTTGTCCCTGGGTCTCTCGGCGAACTGGTCGGCGCATCCATTGCAATCGACTTCCAGGTCCCTGAGCTGCCGGCAGGACCAGCCTCCATGAGGCACTCTGCTCGCGCGGTAGATCTTCTCAGTAAGCAATCCTACCATCTTTTCCTTGCCGCCGGCCTGGTTTAACATCTTCTCAGCCTCGCCAGAAAGAAAGCCGGCCGCCTTCACCTCACTGACCAGGGCATGGCCAGCACGCCACCCCTCCGGTTCCTGGAGATCGATAGAACCCAAGAGCAGCAGGTTTAGCATGCAGCTTCGCATTTGGGGAGACCTCTTAAGACAAAACCGCCTGCGTACCTTCTTCTTGAGGGCGTCAAGAACTGCCAGCCTATCATCTCGGCAACGCTCGCATAGCTTGAAATGAAGCGAACCCCTGACAGGAAGGGTCCCGCATTGTGGGCACAGCCTGGTTGCCCCAACGATTTCGCCATCATCTTCGTGCATTTTCGCCGCATCCGACTCCGGCAGAAGCTCCTTGGATCGGGACCGCAGGTCCTCCAGATCTACATGGTAGGCACAGGCTGCAGACGCCATGCCATCACGACATTTGGCGGCCTCCTGCGAAGGTGCCGTCAAGATATCATGTGTCATATCTTTATTATTATGCATATATAACATATCAGTTTCATCAACCATATTTTATAATAAAAATCAGATGCGCAGAGGGCGGCCAGGAGCGATTTTGCAAACACTTAGCAGCGGTAATTGAGGGAATCCCGGATGCAAAAAGATCCAAGAGCTGAGAGAGCCCTCAGAGGCCTTCTCAGCTTGTGCGGAGATCGCCGTCACATCATGACGAACATATTAATATTATTGCCAGATCGTATTAAAATCGTCTGGCAGGCCGGGCAGGCCTGTGCTTCTGATAGCAGTCTTGGCAATAAACCGGGCGTGATCCGTCTGGTTTGAAGGGAACCTGGGTCTGCTTTCCGCATTCTGAACAGGTCACGTCGTGCATCTCTCTGGGGCCTCGGTTAAAGCCACTCCTACCGCTTCCATATCTTTCCATTTAATTCACTTACCTTTGTATCGATTCAAAGAACCGATATTAACCGCATACATCTCAACAAAATCATTTGAATCAATGCAATGGGGTTTACCACCTAGTGCTATTCTAGGATATATAACTATCGATGCAATGGGGAGGACCCGGTCCGAGAGAGAGCCATGGGATATATTTGAGGTGGGCTGCTGGGACGTTCTCAGATTTCCGATCAGGGCCATCGGAAGCTGGGCCCACCCCGGCGAAAAATTGCAGCCAGCAACGATGTCCACTCCCGTCGATCCCATCCGGCGCGCCCGGGGGGATCATCCCCTCTTCGATCCGAAATCGGAGGGAAGGGCGCCGGCGAGGAGCACCTCCCAACCCCGATAGACCTACATCTTGGGAAGATCGGTCTGCCAGCCCTCACCCCACCCATCATCTGGCGGCTGTTCATTCTCAGGCTCAAAGGCCGGCTGGCCGTCCGAATCCTGCTGGCGATCGGACAGGTCGCCAGATATCGTCTGGATATCCGAAGCCGGCAGATCCACTGGCGCCGTCCGGGAAGCTGGAGACTCCTGTTCCGGGACGACTGTCTCCTGGCCAGAGAACCATAGCAGCTCACGACCTCCATTGGCCAGTACCAGCAGATCTCCGGTCAACGGAGAAAAGGCCAGATCGCTTGGCCTGTTCAGCCCCGATACGACTGGCGTAAAAGAGCCGTCTTCATCCACCCTGAATATGATCCCAGTGCCGGGATCGCTGGCGTATAGGGATCTGCCGAACTGACCGCCCTCGCCGAATGCCAGGCCGCCTCCCGACAGAGTCTCGCTCTCGTTCAGACGGCAGACCCTTACTGCTGTGCCGTTCTCCTCCAACCTGAAGACATCAAGGGAGGTTCCAAAAGGCCAGCTGCCACCACCCCAGCTCAGACAGTAAAGGGTCCCGGATGAGGGGTCGATGGCAAGGGCGCCAGGCCCTTGCGGCTTTTCTGCGCCTGTGATAAGCGGCACCTCAGCCACTCCTTCTGCAGGAAGCCGCCATATGTTGTCGGCCTCGAAATCGCAGAATAGCCAGCCTCCGTCCTGAGCCGCAATTATATGGCCGAGCCCGCCGTATCCGCTGCTCAGGTTCCACTGCCGAAACGATCCATCCCGTTGCAGCTCATACAGCCCGGAGTAACGGTTTCCGCCCTCGACCCATCCATCGACAGCAACCAGGAATCCATCATCCAAGACCACTCCGCTCTTGCGGTTGATCCCGGCCAAAAGCTCGGACTCCACTGCCGTAAGAGCCCGCCCTTCCGGCGAGATCTCAACCAGCTTCTGCCATTTCCTGGTGGACGAGTAATAAGCCTCCATCTGATTGGAAAAGGCATAGGCGGTTCCGTCTGGTCCGAAGAAGAGGCCGCCCAAAGCGAAATCTGACGATAGGCGCCTGACCTGAAGATCCGACATGGCGACGAGATCTTCCGGCAGGGGCAGCGGCTGAAGCAGGCTGCATTCTGGGGGCGTCCAGTTCTCTGCCTGCGACTGCCTGGCGATCTGCTCAACGGCGAAGTCCGCGCTCAGCGATGCATTGGCAGTTGGATCCCACTCCTGGTTGGCTATCCGCAATGTCAGATAAGCCGGCCCCATAAAGCCTCCATTGAAGTCGTCCAGACGCTGCCACTGGCACTCTGACCAGACATATGTGGAGATGTTACCGTCAGTCCTGACCATTCGCAGATAGCCTGTGGTATCTGAGGCAGCCATCCAGCGATACCCCACCCACCGGTCCATGACCTTTAGATCAGTTGCATACCGCAGCATATAGCGGTCTGACATCGGCAGATAACCATCGGCAAATGCCACCTCGACATATGAGGAGTTGACCGGGTCCTGTCCCTGGGCTGCCACGGTGATCTGATACCGCTGTCCCTGCTGGTAGGTCCCGTTCTGGCCCGAGATCCGCACAACCACATCGAAGTCTCCTGGCATGCTTAGGCCGGAGCTTGCAGAGACGCTTCCGCGGATAGTTCCATCCAGCTCAAGATGAACTGTCCCATTGCCGCCCTGGGCCAGGCCGGCCCACTGGTCAAAGTCCCACTCCGGTGCTGGAAGGGAGCCGTTCTGGGCAGTGGCCAGGCTGACATCTCGCAGGGTGAAGTTGGCAGGCTCGGAAACCATGCCGTCGTAGGCATCTCGTTTGAAGACCCAACCAACCCATATCGTCTCGGGGACGACGATCTCCTGCCTGGTGGACAGGTTCCAGCGGACCCCGTCAAGAGACCAGTAGCTCTTCCAAAGATCGCCACGCCGGGTCAGCTTCATCAGCACCGGACTGGACGGAGCCGAAGGGGCATCCCTAAGATAATATGCAGAGTAATCCACCTTCGGCGGCCGTCCGAGCAAGGCCAGGCGGTTGAGCCCGTCCGAGAACACCCAGCCGCCACCCAGGATGCGATAGTGCTCTCCAAGCCCGTCCGGATCCATCTGTCCGGCCAGCTGACCCAGGTAAGATCCGGGGGAATAGAGCAGGAACTCGGCCGCCGATAGGCTTGTGGCGTTGGTCTGAAGCAGGATCTCCCCGACGAGATCGAAGTCGCCCGTGGCCTTGTGCAGAAGCCTGGGAGCTTCAGAACGCTGGCCTGCTGTGCTTCCCGGATACCCCCACAGCTCGTTTCCGGTTGGGACGGTCACTCGCAGAGTACCCTTCTGTGGGCTTTGCAGGATCGCGTCCTGATCCGGGTCCTGCCATAGCCATCCCTCTGGCATCTCATTTCCGGAGAACTCGGCCTTGTGGGTACCATAAGGCTCAGGTATATGATCATCTGCCGGTATGTCGGCAAAGGGAAGTCCTCTTACGAGGTCGCTGCCAAGAGTGGTTGACTCGATCTCGCTGCTCACCTTTTCTGGAATGGAGAGGACCTGGCCAGCCCCTACCTGGGACTCTGACCCATCGGCGTCCATTATATCGGCCGAGCCGTCCTCCACTGCTACCCACCCGGATTCTCCGTCCCAGCGGCAGGTCAGCCTGGTACCGCGCGGCTCGATGATGCTGGGTCCCATCACAACCTGAACACGGTGCTCGCCCTGGGGCAAAGCGTCCAGTGTAACCTCGCCCCGGAAGACATTTGCCCGCACATAGCCGGGACGTGGCTGCGAGAAAATAACCACCGAGTCGGCCTTCACCAGCAGCCTGGACCCGTCAGGCATCTGGAGAAGGGCCTGCCCACCCGGACCGGTCTGCAGCCTGTCCCCATCCTGTATTATGTCGCTGGCCTGAGCCGCAGTCTGCCTCTTCAATGAGACGACCTCGACTTTGGCTGTGAAGCTCTGGCCAAAGCAGGAACCGGTCAAAGGTCCGGCCCCCCTTGGAGCACCTATATACACACGCAGACGCCCAGGACCCGGCCACTCGGCGCTGCCGGAAAGATTGCTATTTTCCGCCTGGCCGCCGAGGCCCAGAACATCCTGGGCAGGACCATAACCGAGGCCCAGACGGGGCTCGAAGCTGACGGTAAGTCCGGTGTTGGAGTTGTACAGGCTCCATGTGGCTGGTACCGGCGGCTGGCCGTTCACGCTTGCATTTACCCGGCCGCCTGAGGCCACCGGGAACGGGCCGAAGCTGAGACCAGGATCGCATGGCTGGTCCACTCCCTTCTCCTTGAAGCTGCCTCCAGTGCTCAGGATCACTCCCGGAGCGGCGATGGAGCCGGCCGGTCCTTTGACCAGACTTCGATTGAGCTCGGCCCCCTGGCAGGAGATTATGCGAGCAAGGCCGTCAAACGCCTCAATGGCCGGCGGAGCTGGTACCTGCTGAGCGGGTTCTTCCTGAGGAGGCTCTAAAGTCTCTGAGGGTTGTTCTTCCTGCTCGTCCTCCAGGATCTCCACCGAAGCGCTTGCCTGAGCCTGATAGGTGGATCCGTCCTCGTCCTTTGCCTTGAATGTAGCGGTGTTGGTAAGAGGAGAGGCGTCCCCCTCCTCCACGGTGTAATCGACGCTTGAGCTGAGAGTGCCGCCTGCGCTCAGAACCTCCTGATCGAGCGGCACATCTCCCAGAAGGTTGTCCCAAAGTGACGTTATGCTCAGATCCTTCTGGCCGGAGTTCTTCACCTCAAATTTGTAGGTTACAGTGTCCCCCGGCCTGACCCTGGATGGGGAGGCGGATTTGGTCAGGGTGAGGGTGGAGGATGTGGATTGTCCCTCAGCGGATACCTGAATGATGGGCTCCTGTCCATCGGTCAGGTTGCGCAGCCGATCCACCTCGATTATCCCCGCATCTATTCCGGCTTCTGCCTTGTCCAGTGTGATTGTTATCGGGTACTCCCTCACCGGCCAAAGGGTATCCAGCGCTGAATCGATCGGATCTTTGGCTGCCGGGACATTGGGGCCTTCCATCCATGGTTTATAGGCAAGCACAAGGTAGCGCCCCTCCTCCAGGCAGCTCGATATATCCCGTTCGATATCTATCTCGAATGTCCCGTCCGGGCCGGTCACCCAGGGGGAGGATGTGGTGATTGTGTAGGGCTTGCCATTTGTATCCAAGAACTGGTGCTCATAGCTGGTTCTACAGCTGTGGTAATTCATCCAGGAGGTGAAGGACTCCACAGTATCGCCCTTCTTTCGGTCCAGCCTGATCTGGGCGCCTGGAACTGGCTCTTTAGATCCCCGCATCACGACCTTGCCCCTGATCAGTCCCTGATCCAGGATCCGGCCGGTCTTTGGAACAGCCTCCAACTCCACCGTCCCGACATCGTAGGGGCCCTCTTCCAGCTTATCTTTGCTTATCTGCACCACGTAATCGCGGGCTGGCCAAAGATCCCAATCCTTCTCAGAGAGGTGGACAATAAGGCGGTACTGGCCCTCGTTTAGTGCCGGGGACAGGTCCGACAGGCTGATCCGGAAACTGCCATCCGGCCTCGTAGTCCAGGAGGAGGATGTGTGGTCCTGGCTGTGTGCAGACAGGCTTACCGAAGCACCGGAGACCGGCTGGCCGCTGTCCTTGCGAACCGCCAGTCCAGATATGGTGCCCTCGATAACCGGAACCTCAGGTGATTTCGGCAGTTCTTTTCCTTTGACAATCACCCTGGTCATCTGGGAGTAGATGCGCTTCCTCTGAACCGAGCCTACCAGGGAATCCGACATGACCGGGCGGCCCTGGCTATCGGTCAGATAGTAGTACAGGTACATGGTGACCAGGCCTTCACCCGGATTCTCCGCTTTGAGCAGCATGCTGCGGCCAACCGTCCTGTCCTGGGAAAGAACACTGCTCGGTTCGGCGTACCAGGCAGTATCCTCCAGCCGAGGCACCCACAGAGGGTCCAGGACCAGCTTCTTTGAGCTTATGATCTTCCACCCTTCAGTCTTTATCTCCTCGGCCGTCTTGTAATCCCTTATGTCTGAGGCCACAAAAAGGCGCGTATCGCCTGGATTGAGGTAGATCGTGCTTATTGATCGCTGGGAGGCGGAACCGTCCTGAGCCGATGCGGAGGGCATCAGGAGCAATCCTAGCATGAGCAGGGCCAGGAGGCCGAGCTTGGTAGTTGGGGCGAGTCTGATCATGTGGATTTCACCAAAGGACTTGGCTGTATCGGTTGATCGGTGCGGATTTTGCCGGATATCGAAATTAATATGGACAGTACCGGATTATGAGGATTTCCATGGCATGCCAATTGCCTTTTTCGGCTGATTAAAGAATAAATGAGAATATATTGTAATAATATGTCGGACGATATTGGATTGCTGTTCCTCCCCTCATGGACCGATAGGAGGTATATGGCGAGCCTAGCTGAGATCAGCCACACAACCGCCGCCTGCCGCAGCCGACCAGATGGGAGCATCATCCTGTCCTGAGCAGAGGGAAGCCATATGAATACTAAAATATTAAAATATTAAAATATTAAAATACTAAAATATTAAAAATAATAAATATATCTAATTGGATGGCCCTTTATCACCCTATTTCAGGATCTTCATGAAAGCCACACCAGCCAGGAAGATCAGCGCATCGCCGACAACCATGTACATCATGTTGCCCCCAGATGCGAAGATCACTCCAAGACCCAGGACAAATGGCACGAACGGCAACGAAGTCGCTGCAGAGGCTATCGTCTCACCTCCATTTCCAACTCGTTTACCCAAATATATCATCATTAATTATAAGAATATTTGCGTGATGGATGCCATGATCTGCATGAGATGCAAGCCTCGAGAACAGGAGGGTACTCAAACCAAGTGCCATGGACGCCAGCCGAATCAAAATACGCCGCCCTCTGATTTTCGATCGAAACCATCAAGAACTCCGAAGTTGCGGGAATGGATCGGGGGCATATCCGCAGATCTTCCCATAATACAGCAGCTTCTACGGGCGTTCAAGTAGCCAGAGATGTGCAGCAATATAGATAAGATAATGATATTAATTTATGGACCAACGCGAGGGCGCGACGGGAATCTAAAGTCAATCTGCCAAAGAAGGACGCCCTTGAATACCCCTCGCGAGCCCAGTGCCAATTTGCCATCCCAACAATTGGCCAAATCCGAAGTCCTTCACATCGAAGCGGCACTCCGACATCAATTCCTATGATTTTTCAGGAGATTGCCTGACCACAGAAAGGCGGAGTTACGGAGCGCGGTTAGATCAATTATTCGAAAAAGTGATATCCTCGATTTATATAGATTCTAGCAGGTGATACTTAGTGGCCAGAATCAAGGAGATTCAGGGGATAGGTCCCACCTACGCCGAGAAGTTGATTCAGATTGGATTGAAGACCACCGAGGAGCTGCTGGAGGCGGGGGCTACCAAGAAGGGCAGAGACAACCTGGTCAGCAAGACCGGAATATCGAACAAACTGATCCTCGAATGGGTCAACCTGGCTGACCTGTTTAGGGTAAAGGGGATAGGTGAGAAATACTCGGACCTGCTGGAGGAGGCTGGAGTTGACACCGTGGTCGAACTCTCCAAGAGAAAGCCGGAGAACCTGTATGCCAAGCTCCTGGAGGTAAATCAAGTGAAGAATCTGGTCAAGAGGCCGCCCACCCAAAAGGAGATCGTCTCCTGGATCGATCAGGCAAAGAGCCTCCCTCGCAAGCTCGAGTATTGACTGACGAGATTCATATCCATGATGATTCTGCGAGCGCGGTGCTGCAACAGTCCAATGGGATTGGACCTGGACAGCAATCCCCTGTCCAGGCCAATTTGGATGTAATTTTTATATATTTTCGTTCGAGTCGTTATGGATAAGTATGTCTCATTTTCAGGTTCCATTGTGCCCGATGTTCCATTTGAGCTCAGGAGAACCTCACGCCCTGCAAACCCGAAATGCATTCCTGAGATATCGTGCGGCAGATTATCCGGAACCGGACGCTTAAAGTTAGAGGCGCTTTTCAGAATGATTTAATAATTCAATATGACACCATCGTCATCGGCAATTGATCAGAGCCGTCTGATGAATTGCGGTCGCCTTATAGCGGTTGCCTCATCAGTCCCTGGTTTTCAGTCTTTTCAGGGGTTGCCAGGAAGTGGAGCAAAGCAATATTCACATGGTGAGACTCTGCCGCAGAACTGGTGTCCGGACAAGAAGAGACCCAGGAGCAGAGACTTCCTGGCCAAGCATATAGCAGCGGATGTCCTGGAAAGGACTGCAGAGGGAATCTGAGAAACAGAGCCAGCACCCTGGCCAGCTACCACGTATTCGGCTTGCCGTCCCGGAGCTTATGATGCCAGCGTGTCCCATGCCATAGACTCCTGGAACTTGAGGATCGAAGTGTATCTGGCCGAGAGATACGTCCGAAGGGGCTGATGCCGCATGAAGCATTACGTGCTTGAATCCGTCATGGTCTCTGGAACAGCCTGTTCCGGATCTGTCCCAAATGATCCGTGGAGTTGATCTGCGAATTTGGCAAACGCCGTCTGGATGGCGAAGAATATGCAAACATATGTCTGGCATGAAGTATGTCTGGCTGAGTCTTTGACAGTTGCCCGTTATATGCAGATACAGTTTCTATAGAAGTTGGGACTTGAAGGACCATACCATGTCCAAACACATTGTTCGGATGACATTGGGGATCATAATTCTCCTGGTGGTTCTCTACATAGCGACGCTTGTTGCTGCAAACACGACAATTGCCGAGAAGTCTATCCAGACCGAGGTCGTCATCGATGCTTCCCCATCCAGAGTCTGGCAAGTGCTGACCGACTTTGAGGCATATCCCCAGTGGAATCCGTTTATCCGTCGCATAAAAGGGGAGGCCCGACCTGGCGAGCAACTGACGGCTGAGCTGAACGTAGGCGACCTCACCATGACCTTTCAGCCAACCATCCTTATTGTGCAGCCTGAAAGGGAGCTGCGCTGGATCGGCCGCCTTTTCATACCGGGAGTATTCGACGGCGAGCACGGCTTCATCATTGAGCAGCTGGGAAGGAAACGGGTGCGCTTTGTTCAGAGCGAGTCCTTCAAAGGGATTCTGGTGCCATTTTCAGGCGGCATCCTCAAAGACACCGAGCGCAGCTTTCAGGAGATGAACCGTGAGCTTAAAGAGCGTGCAGAGGGGCAGACATGACGACTTCGAATTCGCATATCTTCCGACCATGGTCTTGAGGAGTCGAGACGCCCGGATGATCTATATGCAGTTGCTGCAAAACGTCTGACTGATAGATGAGATATACAATAGGAGGATTTCGAGCAACTGCTTAATCAAGCCATTTGAATCCCGCCCGCTCAAGCCACGGGCCTACACGGTCTTTGTGATTAATATTATGAATTCGTTAGTGAGTTTTGGCCTCAGGCAAGCATATTCCAGGTTGGCGAAACCTGGGGATCCATTGGCAAAGACAGCTATGTCTGGATACGCAGTTGTACCCCTGTAATTTGCCCTCTGACCTGTCAGTAACGCCGAGAGGCCGATAGATAGGGGGAAATCCCCTATATTTCCGTTGCCTGCACCACTGGCTCGTAATGAGAGAGAATCCTCTCGTATTCGCTCATTCCATCCCCACTCTTATTGGTCTTTATGTCATCAAGAGCATTCTGAAACTCAAGAAGAAGGGCTTCAGGAGTGTTCCGATCGAAGGCATAATAGTAATCCAGCGTTCCCAGCACATATGCTATCCTGAAATCATCGGGATTTTGGCCGCCTTCACTGATCAGCCATAAACCAGCAGTGTCGCCATATGCCCAGGCGTCGATTGAGCCGTTTTGCAGCATCTCAATTATCGATTGAGCTTCGGCACAGAGAACCAGACGGTCTTCCTCCAGACCTCGATCCGCAAGCATCTGAACGGCGCTGTCATCCCTGATTGCGCCGATCTTGTATCTCGTAAGGTCGGAGTCGTCTGCTATACTGATATTGGAATCTGACTTCGCAAGCAGGACGTTTCTGATTGGCCCTATGGGACCGACCCATTTGAAAAGCTCCTCTCTGCCCTCCAGCCTGGCAGTTGAGAATAGGACGGTGCCATTTTCGGTCAGGGCTCTCCGATATCCCTCGGACCAGGGAAGGAGCACGATTGCGCTGCGGTTCAAGCTCACATTCATCCTTTGCCACATGGCTTCCAGGAGATCTACCGATATGCCCTGCAAGGTCCCTCCATCACGGAGGTTATAAGGAGGAAACTGCTCAGTCAAATACGTCAAATTGCCTGCAGAAGGAACCTGAGCAGATAGCGATAGTGATATGCTCAGGATAACAGCCAAGCCGAGTAGTAGTAGGCGCATAGATCGAATTCTCCTGCCAAATTTATGTCAACTTGCGACATTATCATAATCTATTATAGTTATGTATTGGAGCATTGGAGTTATAAGCCTAACCCGCCAACAATGGATGAGACGAATGGCCCCGTCCGGCGAAGTTCAACCATGCTTATTCACCAGTTCGTCTCCGACATAGAGAATGGAAAAAGAGCTGACAGCGCAGCCTGATGTGGGAAAGAACGATTAGGATTCGTGGGAGATAGTTGACGGATAAGACAATAGGAGACAGGGACGTGGTCAGCGAATTTGCGGCGGTGATTGAGAGCTGGCATGACTTCTACATGCTGGCAGGCTCAGCAGCATTCACCCTCCTTGGCCTGCTATTCGTTGCAGTCTCTCTAAATATCGATCTTATTGCTGCTCCCAGAAACTCAGAGGATTTGACTGTGTTCTCTCTCCAGACCCTCATGAACTTCCTATCGATATTGCTGATAGCGCTGGTCTTCATGATCCCTGAGCAGAGCGAGTACGGAACAGGCATACCGCTTCTGTTCATAGGCTTGCTGGAGATGTGGCGGACGGTTGGTCTGTGGAGAAGGTTCGGATTTAAAGGCAAGGAGCAGAGGCTCCTGAAGCGCGATCAATTCCAATCGAGACTTCTAATACCCAATACAATATGTTATGCGGCCTTGATCATGATCTCTGCTGAGCTTCTACATGGAGATACAGGCCTTCTCGATTGGATGACCATGGTGGTGATATGGCTGCTGATCGATGGCTCGCTTGGTGCCTGGACCCTTATGCTGCGCCTCGGAGAGATCGGCCACAATACAAAGGCCGAACGATAAGAGGGGTCCATCGTCCTGCGATTGCCCAGCCTGTTGGATATGCGCTGGATCTGTCTGATATCTCTAAAACGAGAAACTTGCGTGATGCCCGGATACAGCCCAATGGACACAACTTCATGCTGCAGATAAGGTATTCGGCAAGGCTGACTTGATCTTAACGACAGGTATCCCTTCTGTACTCCTTCGAAGCACATCCTCCGATACGGTCGACGGATTAAATCCGTATATCAATCCGGCCAAACCGGCGCCCTTCAGGATTTGGCGAATCGCAAAAGCAGCCTCATCAGGATCGGTAACCGATTCCGCATATCCCGTGAGACGGCTGCCTGGCATGATCACATCTACAAGAGGATTGGCCAGGATGTTCAGGTACCATGCGCCTTTCAGATGCCTGCCTTGATAGCAATATATGCCTTCGTCGATTATGGCGTAGTTGACAGGAGTGTACCGGGCCAGGCCCGTCTTCCTGCCGGTGTTCTTGAGAACCAAGATCCTGCCTGTAACAGGATTGGATATCAGCCAGCCAAATCCATGCATGAAGGCCGGTACAACAATATATTGATTCAGTATCCGAAAAGATGCCCTCTGGAGGGATCTTATATCCATATATCCTCTATAGATCCATTGCTTTCGGCCGTTTTTCATTTTATCATATTTAGTGGTTTCGTCAGGCTGTGTCCAAACGAGACCGAAATCGCATAAAGGACGGTTGGAAGAGCACTTCTCGTCGAGGACAGTCGGGCGAAACGAACAAAATGGGTATAAATAGTTTTGAGGTCAGTTCTGAGAATATTCGAAGGATGCCGGGGAGCAGAGGAGAGATCGCCACAATCCCCAAGACGAAGATAATTTCAATTTGAGCATAGGCTGGTCGGGACAAGCCGATCCTGTTGGGAAATGCAAAATAAAGGTATCCTCGAGAAGAGCGGCTCCACACGACCGGGACTCATGCTCCCGCATCTTCGTCGCTGGGATGGGCATTAGGCAGGAAATCTTGTCGGTCGTTGCCTCTTATGTTCTCCACATCGTAACCCAAGCCCTTTGAAACCTTTGATTCCCGCTTCCAAATAATATCCTGCTGCTCATAGGTCTGGCCAGAGGAGTAACATCTGACCATCGGAGCGCCTATATACTCCACCCGAAGGTTGCATAGCGGGCAGATTGCCACCTCAACATCCCCAGTCTCGTTCTTCCTCTTGGTATTAAACAAGTTTTATTCTCCTTGGGACATTTATACATATTCAAGGCTAGCAGATACATCTTTTATACTTTATGCGGAAACATCTTGAGAGGAGGACATCCACTTGAATCCTCTGATCCTTTACGAGCCACAACTAGTGTTTTCCTCCCAGTTCGTATTTAAGCCTATTTAAGAAACAATCATAATCATTCATAAGAATTCATAACGATTCTTCGATATGGATTTTGATGTGCCTGTCCATCGGTAATCGGTGAATAATACTTATGAAAGCATGCTTTTGGGTCCATCACCCATCCACGTCATCTGCTTGCCCATGCATACACGGAGATTCGACTCACATCCCATCGGGTCCTGGGCAGGGGCGCGAGCCCAGAAAAGTGCTGGAGCCAGGCGATTACAAAGGTTAAAGTAAAAGATTATTCTAATTATATTCGTGATTTGATGGACTATCTCTCCAGCGGATTCTCAGATGTCGATCGCTCTTCGGATCCATCATTTTTCGCTTCCTGCCTGATCACATTGAACTCCTTGACTTACTTCCAGGATTACAAGAGAAAGAGCTTCGACCTTATGGGCGCCATTGAAGGTTCCAGGGTCCTGGAGGTTGGCTGTGGACTGGGATTCGATGCCATATCCCTGTCTCGGATAGTAGGAGGCTTTGGGAGAGTTGTGGCACTGGACTCAAGCCTCGGCATGGTAGAAGCGGCCAAGTCCAGCGCAAGACCCCTGGGCCTTGCGATCGATTTCATGCTGGGGGACGCAGGCCAGATGGGATTTCGTGAGGGGTCTTTCGACTGTGCAAGGGTAGACAGAACCCTTCAGCATATACCACAGCCTGAGAGGGTGCTGGCTGAGATGGTCCGGGTCATAAAGAGAAAGGGCCACATCGTGGCTTACGAGCCGGATTGGGGAACATTCACAATCGGTTGTTGTGACCGAAAGACAACTCGCAAGCTGACGGACTTCTGGTGCGACAGCTTCAGAAGCGGCTGGATAGGACGTCTCCTCTACAAGCACTTCAGGAGATTGGAGCTAGAGGATATCCGGATATTCCCAAGTACCCTGCTGGTCACCGATCTCAGCCTCGCCGAGAGGATTTTCGACCTGTCCAGGAATGCGGAGAGGGCGCTGGACTTGGGCCTGATATCAAAGCAGGAGGCCGAGGGATGGTTGAGGCAGCTCAGGGAGGATGATAGCAGCGGAGAGTTCTTCTGCTCGTATACTGGTTTTCTGGCTGCCGGCAGGAAGGAATAGCTGAAAAACATGGAGAGATGATCGGAAAGACTGCGGTCAAAAGAGCAACCAATCAAACAGCTGAGAGCAGATCAGAATCCGACACGGAGTCAACTACCCCCGTGAACGGGGTGGCTTGTAGCTGCGCAAAAAGTCGCGCTACGTTTGGCCGGTTGACACAAAGTAGCGAAGCTCTGAGGGATCATAGATCTCTCTTACCTGGCGACCCGCCTTGCGCGAGATCTTGACGCCGTTGTTGCCAAGTCTTTCCACTTGACTCAGATCATTCCCTTACGGGAATCATGCCACGCAAAAGCGATTGTCTTTCGTTCACCGTCTTTTCTGCAAGCAGATCTTGCAGTGCCCTACCAGCTTTCGATCTCTCGAAAGCACGGCGAAAGACTGTTTCCTGGCCGATCGGCGCCAGGGAACTATAGAGTAATATGACGTAATAGTATTTAAGCGATATGCAACAGCGCTAACCTTAAGTATTATCATAGTATATTACGCCATATGGGATATACTAATGTCAGATTGAAAACGGAAACAAGAGACCGCTTGAAGAGGTGTGGCTCAAAGGGTGAAAGCTATGATGACATCATTGTTAGATTGTTGGATGCCGCAGAAACTAAGGGGACGGCTTCGCTTTCATCCTGTTGCGACTCCGTCGCAACTCCCCCGGACTCGCAGTCCGGGAGACCACCCTGAAGGGTGGGGTCTTACCGCTGCGCCCTCTCCGACCCCTAGAGATAAAAAGAACTTAAAACAGATCACTTTCGGACCACGCACGGTGAAAAGGCTAAAATATCTGACAACGAAAGACCTACCTCAGAATCAAAAGTAGGGTGGCAGGGGCAGGACCACGTCCTCGCAAGATAGAGAGGTCCCGGCCCGCCGTGAATCATATCATCAGCGGAGCTAGATGAGCTTTGCGGTATTTTTCGCGGTCTGCTCACCCAGGCGGTGGGAAATGAATGCAATCAAGCTCGATAATATAGATAGAGAGATCCTGGACAATGTGAGGAAGTGTCCTGGCTGCTCCATAGCTGAGGCAGTGGAAACGCTTCGGGGAAGGCTTGTGGATAGTACCCTGCGGGCTCGCGTCTGGAAACTGGAGGCAAACGGGCTGATCCGCATCGAGCACCGGCCAAGGCGAAGCACGGTTGCGCTGTTTTGCACCGAAGGCAAACGATAATGGCCCATAGTTGCATGCGGGGGGGTGCGGCCGATCACATGCAGCAGGTCGGCGACGATGAGACACAGCAGCAATCCTCACCAAAGGCCCCGACTGCCTGATCATCCACCAGCTCGATTCATGGCCGGCTGCCCTCCACCTCTTGCAGAAAGTTCCTCCAGCGGCGGACATCGTCCGCCGATCTGCGCAGGGCTGAGGCCTGGAACTGTCTCGACCTGCCGGTGGATATGTCCTTCAGGTCGAGAAGGGCCCGGATGATCCCGGCGGCCTCGCCGTATATCTGGCGTGCCTGATGGTGGGTCAGAGCATCCTGCTTTATCATCTGCTCGTCCTGCATCTCCCTGGCTTTCAGCAGCCGGACGATTCCGGAGATCTGGGCACGGTCAGCGTCGTTGAGGTCCTTTTGGTGCACCAGCCTGCTCAGCAGCTGGTGCAGGTCAATGGACCCCATATCCCGATGGATCTCAGGAGGAAGGGAGAGGTCGTGACCCTCAACCTCATCGTCTATCCAGGATTGCTCCAGATGCACCTGCTGCGGTACCTGAGCCCCTACCCAGACCAGCAGACGATGCAGGTCTGAGATCAGGTGAGCCCTCTCCTCTTCGGTAAGTAGAGCCGGCCCGTCATCTATGTCACGAACGATCCGAATTCTCATCTCATCTTCCATTTTCAGCCCGCCGCCTTTACTGCCTGGCAAGTTCCGGCCAAACTTTTCCGCCTTATACCGGCTATCGATACTCACAGCTCACAGGTCTTTGAGCACCCTGTACAGAGCAGAGAAGTCTTCCTTCTCCACTCCCCGGCAAAAGGTCAGTGCGTAAAGCTCCTTGACGACTGAGCCTGTGAACAGGGGACGGTTCAGGGACCGGGCCAGGTCCTGCAGGTAGTGAAGGTCCTTGTGTATAAGCGCGGATGAGAACTGAGGGGAGAAGTCGTCCTTCATCAGGCGGTCCCTCTTGGAGGTCAACACCCCCGAGTTTCCGGCACCAAACGACAGTATGTCCAGGACCTGCGATCGCTCTATCCCTATCTCCTCGCCGAAGACCAGAGCCTCGGCGATCGTGGCCATGAATGAGCCCAAAACCAGGTTATTGACAAGCTTCATCCTGGTGGCAAGCCCCGGGTCCTTGAGGTAGAAGATGGCCTTTCCGATCCGCTGCAAAAGCGGCATGGCCCGTTCAAAGGCTGCCTCGTCCCCGCTTGCAAGCACCGTCAGCGTGCCGAATATGGCCTGGTTGATGCTTCCGAGCACCGGAGCCTCCAGGTACTGGCCGCCCCGGGACGCAACCGACCTGTGGAAATCCAGCACCTCTGAGAAGTGGTTTGTGGTCGTATCCACGATCAGCTTTCCTGAGAGGTCGGCTGCGAGCAGGCCATTTTCGCCCTCCAGCACAGATCTGACCGCCGAGCTGTCGAAGAGGTTGAGAACTACCACAGGCGTGCGGGCTGCCAGGTCGAGGGGGCTTGAGGCCACGTCGGCCCGCAGGCCTTCTGCCTTCGTTGGCGAGCGGTTCCAGACCACCAGGTCGATCCCCTGCGAGATCAGCCGCTCGGCCATGGTCCTGCCCATGCGGCCTAGGCCGATGAATCCTATTTGCATGGTCTGGGGTGGTGTCGCCCTTCATCTAAAACATTTATGCCAGGGCAGCTTTCCTTGGCGACATGCTGATGCGATGGAATTGTTGCGCCCTGTAAATGTGGCATGTTTGAGTGCCAATCGATCTCATCTCATAATGCCCATTAGAACCAAACTTTCCTTTGAAGTAATGCCGAAATATGGTCCATGTCGAGGTGATCAATTGTCTGCCCATGCTTAGCAATCCTGATAGTGCCGATGGTTCCTGGAGTCGTCGCATCATACCGGAAATCTCCCAGATCGTGGATAACCGTTCAGTCCTTTGAGACTGCTCCCAACTGCTGGTGGCTGCGACTATTTCGGAAAGCAGCAATACCCATAAGTTCCATGTTTCGAGCTGTTCGTGAGTACCGAAGGTGAATCCCCGTGCATAATGTCTGCGTCTCAAGCTTGAAGCAAGGCGATAGACTCTGGATACGATCCATGTAAGAGATGCCAGCCAGCGTAAGTCCGGGCAGATCGTTTCGGCGGGCAGCCAGCCTGATCCGTATGCAAAAAAGGAAACGAAAGGCTTTTATCGGCCCAGGGCCAAACCACCTTTGGGGTAGTGGATCATGAGAGCCGCATCGGCTGCAGCTGTGCTGCTTGTATGTCTCCTTGCCGTCGCAGTTCATGCACAAAGCGAGAGCGGGTTTTTGAACGTGGGCGGCAGCTACGGCCAGAACTGGATAGGTAGCTTCGGCACCCAGCCAGCCCTTTCAGCCCAGCAGAGCACTGATGGAGGGCTGTGGAGCTGGGGTGGCTCGCCAAAAGGCAGCATAATCGTTGATGGAGGACTTCTGCCAGACCCGTATTATTTCTGGAAATCCCTGAACCTCACAACCGGCTGGCTTGGAAAGGCCTACACCGATCCGCAGACCGGCTATCCCGTATACGCCTACCAGGAGCCTGGAACGGGAATAGTGCGGTATTTCTACCTGGACCCCAAGACGAGAAGCCCTGTGTATGTCAATAGAGATCCCAGCACAGCGACGCAGTACTATACCGGATATGGGGGGATCTCTCCCTACTACTCGCCGGATTACCTGAGCGATAGCACAGCCCAGTCGCCGCTTTTCAACTGGGATGCCATGGTGATCTGATACACAAAAAAAGCCGCCGCCAAGAAGAGACGCCCAGGCAGCAGGCGCAAAAGCCCTGCCTCTTATTTTCTGCAAGCTCGGAATCTCTGGAAAAGGGCTCTTCAGGCTTTCCCGGCCGCCTCATCCTGGATTATCTCCTGCACCCTGCCTACACGGCCGTCTTTCAGGCGGACCTTGATCCCGTGAGGATGATAAGCCGAGCCTGTGAGAAGCTGGGCGATCACTCCCCGGGTGCGCCTTCCGGTGCGCTGGTCCTGTTTTAGCACTATGTCCACAGTCTGGCCTGGATGCAGGTTCTTTCGGTTCTTTCCGTCCATGCGGCATCGATTCTCCTTGTATCTTGGGCGCCCGGGCCCAATGTCTCATTCCCAGCAGAGAGCCTATTTAGCCTTGCCGCAAGCGCCGGCAAGAGGTATGCCCGGCGGAAAAGATCGGGACGATAAGATATCCCCCAGTTGCGCCTGCAGCCTCTATTGGGCTGTAGCCGCCCGGCCAGCCACGGGACCTGCAACGCGCAACACGACAAGTGCCTATTGATCAGCAGCTTTTACGAAGAGACAGACCCGAAGAAAAGCCCTGCTAAGCCCCTTCTGATCCGGAAAGCCTAGACCAGAATGACGTCCGGCGGGATTCGCCTGAGCATTGCCTGGACGGCTTCATCATCCCGGTCCATGCCGTACAGATCGCAGAATATGCTCTTCAAGCCCTTTCGCAGCTGCCCACCGTCAAGCTGAGATCCATCAGCCGGGCCAAAAGTCCCAGGCCTGGAGAGGACGAGGATGCGAACGGGCGTCGCTGGCCAAAATTCCCCTTGGAGAGGAGGGATGTCGTAGCCTATCGCCAGCGCCTCTCTTGCGCCCAGATCCCGGTAGAAGCTGATCCTGCGAAGCGCTGCAGATCTATTGACCCCTGCCAAATCCTCCGCCTCGATCAATATATGTCGGCACTTCTGAAGCTGGGGCAGGCAGAACACCTGCTGCAAGAACTGGCTGCCGATGCCCTGCCCCTGATAGGGCGGCGAGACAGCCAGGTAATCGCATAGCATAAAATGGGTATCTGCAGTCGCAAAGAGAAGGCACATAACTGCAACCTCCTCTCTCACAAATCCGGCTACGAGCAGGCTTTTGCCGCTTCTGAGCATGGCTATCACCGATGACGTCGGCCGGCGCTGGCGCTGCGGGAAGCAGGACGAGTAAATCCTCATGCAGTCCGAAAAGGCAGAAGACGTGAGGTCCAAAACCACCTCCAGCCGAACCTTGAAATCTGCTGAGCCGATCTTTGCAGTCAATTGGAAGGCCACCGTAAAGGTCCCTCGGCCTGCAATCGATATAAGGTGATCCTCTTGAAAAAACATAAGAACCGGACCGGAAAAGCAGCCCCCCCAATCCCGGGCGAATCAGATATCCAGACCCAAGAGCCTCCTTGGGAAAAATTGATCAGCTCTGCCTCTTCTGTCAGACATCAGACATGATCATCGACTTTCACGCTCACATATACCCCCAGCAGGCTGCAGCCAAGGTCTTCTCTGCAGCCAAGAAGAAGCTGAAGGTTGAGGTGCCAGGCACGGGGTCTCCAGAAGACCTTGCTATGCGGGCTGCCCGGGCCAATATAGATGCCACTGTGATCCTGCCCCTTGCCAGAGGTATCGAGGACGTATCCGCCCTCAACCGCTGGGTCTGCTCGGTGGCCGTGCCGGGGCAGATCCCATTTGGGGCAATCCATCCCCTGATGCCTGATCTGGCTGCAGAGCTGGACCGGCTTGAGGGCAGAGGCTGCCAAGGAGTGAAGATGATGCCGCTTCTTCAGGCGGTCTTCCCGGACGATCCACGCTGCGGCAGGCTGTACGAGGAGGTGACAAGGAGGGATATGATCCTGATCACCCATGCAGGCAAGGATCCCATGGACCGCGAAGAGGTATACGGCACGCCTGACCGGTTCGCTCGTGTCGTGGAGTCGTATCCGGAGATGCGCCTTGTGCTGGCCCACCTGGGAGGCCTGCGCATGTGGGAGGAGGTGAGGCGCCACCTTCTGCCTGCAGGAGGCAGGGTCTTCTTCGATACAGCTTACGTCTCATTCTATCTGAATGGCTGTCAGATGAAGGAGCTCATTGAAGAGATAGGCCCGGAGAGGGTGGTATTCGGCAGCGACTACCCCTGGGAGGATCCTGGTCGGGCACTTGGCATACTGAAGGGCCTGGATCTTGCCAATCAAGAAGAAATGGCCGGCGGAAACGCCAGGCGGCTTCTTGGTCTGCCCTGAGAGGATGGCCCCTTAAATGCGGACTTCGCCCCAACCCTCGTCCTGTTCCAGTGAAGCGAAATAGTCCAGCATCGCTTCACTGGCAAAGGCATAGCCACCACCGATTCTCTTCAGGAATTTGCGATCGCACGCCTCATTTAGAAATCCAACATAATCGATGGGCGTAGAGCCGCGGAGAAATAACATGACCCTCAGCAGGCTGCAAGAGATGAATGCTCTGCCACCGTATCTGAAAGCCAGAAAGATCGGGACGAGGGTCAGAACCGCCAGGAGTGCCGTGAGCCTTTCGATTTGGGCGATTTTTGCCCACCCGGGCCAAACATGAGAGAGTGCAAAAGCCCCTTGAAGCAGCCATATCGACGCCATGGAAAGGACTGACGTCAGCGCTATCCTTGAAGAGGTCTCTTCAGACCTGCGCATCCCCTCATCTGGAAACGGCCTCGACCTGGGAACTGCCGGAACGCTGCACTCTCCGATACCTTCGGCCAGCCCCAGGCATAGGCCGACCAGCATGCCGAGGACCAGTCCGGCAGCGGATAGAGCGGCAAGCTTATTCCAAGCGAGCCGCCGGTTCCAGCACTGAAAAGATGGCTGACCGGCCTGCTGGGCAGCTCTCCGCTCATGCAAGTGCCTGGATGTGTCTAGTGTTGGATTTGACGGCAGTTGCACGCCGATTTCAGTTGGTATGGGATTTCATAGGAGACAACGGACCAAATCGCCGCATATATTTGATCGCTAGCTATTGGTCAATCCTTCTGCTCTTGCTTCGATTCTAATGAAGTCAACTAGTTTCACGGCTTCTCTGGCCTCATCGATCTTGATGTGGGGCTTCAGAGAGATTATTCTCTCTTCTCTCTGCAATACCACATCCTCTTCGCTGAAGGTAACGAAAAGGGCAGTCGCAAGACGTTCCAATTCTGCTACGCCCAATGTCCCGACTTTCCCTGCCATGAACTGGATTTCTCTTGAATAAGTCCCTAATGTCTTGGGATACCTATCCAAAAACACAAGTCCATCGTCTGTAGGAAATAGGCTCGGCCCATAAGGAAGGCGCGCTTGATATTCCAGCAAATTATCTGCCCTCATCGCTGTAATTTCATCGCTCAGATCGAATGAAAATGGGCCATGCTTATAAAGGATGTACCGGAAGTTAAGGGGGACCTTAAGCAGCTCCTGTAGGAAATATACTGCCTTCTGGATGTGGGTCTCGCCGCACCAACCGCCTCTTGCTTTCATCTCCCGTATTAGGGATAGCAGAACAGCATCTCGCTGCATCCTATTCATCATTTATTCCTCCACCCCCTTTGAAGTTATAATTCTAAGCCTATTCTTATCACGCCATATCTCAGCCCGCTTTCTATATTCCGGACTTATATATACGTAATCTATTGCCACTATGGGCATCTTTCCCAGGGTCTCGGATTTGGAGAGAGAGGAATTGATTCGGCCATCTCTAGCAATTACCGGATAGTTAAGACCTTCGCCTAACTGAGAATAGGCGTCATATCTGACCTCCGATTCGCCGAATTCACGGCATGCCTCTTCAAAGACTGCATTGCTTGCTTCCCGATTTATCTGCAAATCTTCGCGTGTTCTCTGATATAGCAGTCTAAAATGCTCTCTTCTGGAGATACGGCGTGCAGGATCGCTGCCAGGGTGGCCTTTATCCCGAGCCGCCCTGGAAAGCTCTGAAGCGATCTCATTATCTGTTATTTGCATCAGATCCTCCGCGGAAATAGAGAATTTGCCATCAGGAAGCCAGCTCTTGAGAAAATCCTTTAGATGTATGTCATAAATGCGGCGGACGTGGTGGCAATACACCTGAGAAAACATGAAATACCGAGCTAACATTAGAGCTTCTGCGGAATGAAGTCCCCCTTCTTCCACACCAAGGACAGGTTCCTGAGATCCCGAGTCTTCATCCGGAGCTCGGTCAACCTTGGGCAGTATCCTTAGGGTGTCGATCAGTCGATAATGGTCAAAGCGACCGTAGGCAACACCTATGTGATAAGAATCCCTCAGCAAATAATCCATTCTATCCACTCCAAATGCATCGCCAACAATTATCTCGGACAGGATCGCCTCCCAGTCGGAGAAGCTGCCATTACGGTAATGCTTAGGGCCTACAGCCAGCTTGGCCACATCCTCCGGATCCACCTTTAATTCGCCCCAAATGCGCTCCATTTCATCGCTGCGGATGAGTTCTACAGTCAGACGCTCGTGATCCCATCCTTCGGGCAAAAGTTCGCTCTCCGCTGCATGAGAGAACGGGAGATGGCCCAAATCATGGCATAAGGCTGCCATGCGCAGAGCCTTCCTCCAATACTCGAATTTATGGCCCTCAGGGACTATGTAGCGTACCCCGTCGTGGAGTTTTCCAAAATCTGTTACGACATCGTACACCCTGCTGGCGAGCTCCAGTACTCCAAGGGAATGCTCGAATCTGCGATGAGTGGCTCCAGGATAGAGCAGATATGTCAAAGCAAGCTGATGGATATTCCTAAGCCTCTGAAAGGGTGCCGAATCCAGAACCTGAACCTCATCCGATTCTAGCCGAATGAAATTATGTATGGGATCGCGGATCTCCAATTGATTTGACATCTGTTGCTCCATTGCCGTTTGGATTGACTATCCAAAATAATGAGGTGTTCGGATCATTAAAAACTAATCCGTGAGCGAAGCGAAAGTATCTTTTCTGTTTTGGAATCGGATTGCCCACGCGATCCAACTGCCTCTTGGAAACGCACTCCAAGATCCAAACTTCAGCATCGCCGAAATCCGTGCAGCTCGATACCAGATAACCGGACTACTTATTGAAAAACCACTAATCTTAAATAGATTATATGTTCATATGAACATACATTCAAATATAGATGAATAGAACTACAGGGGACTTTATGGTCAGCTCCAAAAAGGATGAGATAGACGATGGCTGTCAGGTCTACTGCCTGCACCCGGAGATGGTAAGAAAAGCCATCGCAGGCCAGCCGAGCGATCAGGCACTTCAGCGCCTATCTGAGATCTTCAAGACTTTTGGAGATCCGACAAGGCTGAGGATAATCAATGCGTTGCGGTGTTGCGAGCTTTGCGTCTGCGATCTCTCTTATTTGCTTGGCATGGACAGCTCGGCGGTCTCGCACCAGCTTCGGATATTGAGAGACCGACGAATAGTAAGATTTCAGAAGAGAGGAAAGGTCGCCTATTACAGCCTGTATGACCAGCATGCAGCTGCCATATTGGACGAAGGACTGAAGCATGTGAACGACGGGTAAAAGCTGAGATGGTTTTATCATGATTTTTATAATTCGTCGTGGACGTCAAGAGGGGGGTCGCCCGCCCATCTGAGGAGAGCGGGACAAAATGAGCGAAAAAGAGGAGATATTCGACGGCAGCTGGCATCAGTACCCGGCAATGCGAACCGCCCTGCTCTGCGGCCTGCTCACCATATCGGCATTCGTCCTGGCCTATGCAGGTCTGATCTCGTCCGGCACAAAGACTGCCGTATTCGTCCTGGCCATAATTGTTGGCGGTTACAGCTGGTCGCTTGAGGGGCTCGAGGAGCTGGCAAGGGGGCGACGCCTCGGCATCGAGATCTTGATGCTGGCTGCCACCGTCGGCTCTGCCATTTTGGGCATCTGGGATGAGGCAGCGTTCCTGGTCTTCTTGTACAGCGCCGCCGAGGCCCTGGAGGAGTACACCTACGCAAGGTCCCGCAGCTCCATAAGAGACCTCCTGGATCTAGCGCCGCCGCAGGCCAGGGTTATGGTGGACGGGCAAGAGAGGACCGTGCCGGCCAGGGATCTGAGGCGGGGCGATATCTTCCTGGTCAGGCCGGGCGAGGCTGTGCCTACCGACGGCGTGATCGAGAAGGGAAGTTCCAGCCTTGACGAGTCTGCGGTCACCGGCGAGTCGCTTCCGGCTGAGAAGGGTCCGGGTATGCAGGTCTTCGCCGGGACCATAAACCAGGAGGGTGCGCTTGAGGTCAGGGCTAGCGCGGCCTTTGAGGACAACACCCTCTCAAAGATCATCCGGCTGGTTGAGGAGGCGCAGGAGGAGAAGGGAAGGACCCAGCTGTTCATCGAGCGGTTTGGCGACAGGTATTCGCCGCTGGTCTTATTCTGCTCTCTTCTGGTGCTGGCGGCCTCGCACCTGGCCGGCAATCCGGAATGGGCTGTGCGGGCAGTGGTCCTGCTCGTGGCAGCCGCTCCCTGTGCGCTGGTCATATCCACACCTGTTGCCATCGCGGCGGGAATCGGCAGGGCTGGCAAGAGCGGTGTGCTGATCAAGGGTGGGGGGCACCTGGAGAACCTGGGCCGGATCAGGGCGGTGGCCTTCGACAAGACCGGCACCCTGACGCGAGGAAAGCCGCAGGTCACCGATATACTGCCACTGCAGGGCGACGAGAAATCGGTTCTCGCCCTCGCCTACAGCCTTGAGAGGCTATCAGAGCACCCGCTTGCCCACGCAATCGTGGATGAGGCAAAAGGACTTGGGCTCTTTGCAAGGCAGGCCGACGGCTTTGCCTGCCTGGTGGGGGCCGGTGTCATGGCAGATATAGAGGGCCAGAAGTATTATGCCGGTCGAAGCGAGCTGTTCTTGGGCCTCGGCCTGACAGTTCCGAAGGAGGCGGAGATCGAGCGGCTGAGGGGGCAGGGCAAGACCGCCATACTGGTGGGCACAGCCCACGAGGTGCTTGGAATCATAGGGATCAGCGACCAGGTCAGGCCTGGGGCAAGAGATGTCGTCGATGAGCTGCACAGGATGGGCCTTGCAGCGGTGATGCTTACCGGGGACAGCGAGAGGGCGGCTGCAGCGATTGCCACTGAGCTTGGGCTGGACGGATTTTTAGCAGACCTGAAGCCGGACCAGAAGACCGAGGCGGTCAGGGATCTGGAGAGGAAGTACGGGCCGGTGGCCATGGTCGGAGACGGCATTAACGACGCCCCGGCCCTGGCACGGGCGACTGTGGGAATAGCCATGGGCACAGCTGGTGCAGATGCGGCGATTGAGGCTGCTGACGTGGCGCTCATGGCCGACGACCTCTGCAGGATTCCCTATGCCGTCAGACTGGGCCGAAAGGCGAGGAGGATCAGCTCCCAGAACATCGCCATATCCCTGCTCGTTTTGGCCATATTGATACCGTCGGCACTGCTCGGGGTGCTGAGCCTGGCAGCAGCTGTGATCTTTCACGAGAGCTCTGAGCTGCTGGCGGTGGCAAACGGGCTGCGGGTGGGCAGGAGGTGAAGGAGATTGGGTGGTAGCGAAGGCAAGGATCACAATGCATCAGCGAATGGGCGTCTTGCCATCAGGCTTATTCGTTGCATATATATGCTCCGAAATCGCTTGCATTCATGTGAGCGAGAAATGGGGGATACAATAGAGGTTTCCAGAGATGTATTCGAGCCCATATCGGAGCTGGTCAAGCTCGGACTGTATAAAGACGAGAAGGATGCCTTGAGGAGCCTGGTCCTGGAGCGAGCTACTGAAAAGATTCGCTACTTTGATGCCCGGATCTCGGAGATGAGATCGAGATACAATATGAGCTTCGAAGCATTCAAGCGGCGCATCGAAGAGAGGCAAGGCGAAGAGGTTTTCGAAGAGTGGGACGATTTCATAATCTGGGAGAGCTATGAGTCAGCTCGCCTACGCTGGGCAAGCGTGGATGAGAGAATGAGGCTACAGAACATCTTTAGAGCCCTGGAAAATAACGTCTCCTAAGCCTCCGCTCTTTTAATTTCAGCTCTCAATTCCTGCCCTGATGGACTCGGGCATAACATTTCAGCGATTCCATCTCCTGCAGATTAATGTGAATATCACTTAGTGATGTGGATCATTTCTCTGCTTTTTGGCTGTAGTGCATCTCTAAGTCCATCTCCGAATGAGTTGAAGGCCAAGATAGTAATGGAGAGGGCCAGCCCTGGAAAGATCATCAAATGCGGAGCTGATCTCATGAAGATGCGGCCGTCGCTGAGCATCAGTCCCCATTCCGGCGCAGGCGGTCTAACTCCTAGCCCGAGAAAGCTGAGACCTGCAAGTGCAAGAATGCTGTAGCCAGCGCCCAGAAAAGCCATGGGCAGAACGGGAGCTACGACATTGGGAACTATATGCCTGGCGATTATGTAGAAATCGCTTGCACCCAATGTTCTCACACCATCGACGAACTCCCTGTCTTTGATCGCCAGCGTTGATGCTCTCACCATTCTGGCGTATCCCGCCCAGCCAGCCGCCACCAGAGCGATGGAGGCGTTGATCAGCCCCGGCCCCAGGATGGCGACGAAGGCTAGGGCCAGGACAAGTCCAGGAAAGGCCAGGAGTACATCAACGATCCTCATAGCCACAACATCAGCCCGTCCACCCAAGTATCCCGAGAACGCGCCGACCAGAGCTCCGATAATCAAGGCAGCCCCAGATACAGCCAATCCAAATGGCAGTGAGGCCCGTGAGCCGTAAACCAGACGGCTGAGGATGCACCTTCCAAGGTTGTCGGTACCCAGGGGATATTGGCTGCTCGGAGGCGAAAGTCGCTTCTGTAGATCCTGATCCAGAGGATCGTGGGGGGCAATGGTAGGCGCAAATGCGACTATGAATAATAATAAACATATTATGATAGCTCCAAAAAGCATAGATCGATTTGCCTTTAGCTCGCAGACAATCTCTTCAATCATATCTCACCCTCGGATCAAGAAGGCAGTAGAGGATGTCCACCACCAGGTTGACCAGCACAAAGACCAGAGAGATCAAGAGGACGCAGCCCTGGACCATTGGAATATCCCGGGAGGAGATGGAGTCAACAAGCAGCTTTCCCAGACCAGGCCAAGTGAATATGACCTCTGCAAATACTGCGCCCTCTAATAGCCAGCCGAACTGAAGTCCTGAGATGGTGACCAGGGGGAGCAGCGCATTTCTCAATGAATGTCTCAGGACTATATGCACCTCTGGGAGGCCTTTGGCCCTGGCGGCCATTATGCAGTCCTCGTTAAGGGACTCCGTCATGCTGGCCTGGACCACTCTAGACGTGAGAGATGCTGCACCTATTCCCAACGTCAGTGCTGGAAGGACCAGGTGCTCCAGGCCGCCGCGACCGCAGACGGGAAGCCAGCCAAGGTATAAGGAGAAGAGCAGCATCAAGATGGGGCCAAGCCAGAATGCTGGCACCGCAGTTCCCAACGACGAGCCGATGACAAGAAGGATATCGAAGAAAGAGCCTCTTCGCAATGCAGATAGAACTCCCAAGGGAAGTGAGATCAGTATGGAGAAAGCCAGGCTGGCGGTGGCAAGCTCCAATGTTGCTCCCAGCCTTCGGAGGATCTCCGGGAGGACCGGCCGGCCATAGCTCACCGCAAGAGACCTCCCTAAGTCGCCGTGAAGGGCGGAATTGAGCCAGTGAAGATACTGCAGATGTAGTGGATCTTGCAGCCCCATTGCCGCACGGAGCCTATCGAGGGCTTCGGGCGTAGTTGTGACGCCCTGCTGTCTTAACAGAATCTCGGCCGGGTCTCCCGGGATGAGATGCAGGAGCATGAAGGTCAGGATGGAGATGCCAAGAAGTGTAGGAACTATCAGGACGAGCCTTCTGGCAGCATACCTCAGCATGAAACATGTACCTCAATACCGGATAAAAGTCAGAGGAGGCGTGCTGATAACGCCCCCCTCACATAAGGCTAACATCGAAAGGCTCTGTACCTTCGCCCTCGAGTCGGCATTCATTCACCTTCAATGTAGACCCTGTTCATGGTAACTCCCCAAGCGGTGAGTGGATGGATCTCGAAGCCTTTCACCTTCTTATTGGCAGCAACCACCGAATATTCATAAACCAATGGAATGTCCAGAGCCAAGTCGTCTATCACGATTTTCTGAACAGCTCGGTAATTTTTATCCGATAGCTCCCGATCCTCGTTGGCCATGGCATCTTCGATAAGGCGATCTAGCCGCGTCCTTTCTCCTATTGTCAGATTGACGCCGGCTCCATAGTATCCCTTAGAGCAGAAACGATCTGCCAGCAGATGTGTAGCATCGCCGTCCCATGCGGACCAGTAGTCCAAGAGAAGATCGAACTTTTCGCTCATCAATTTATCCCAGTACATACCGTATTCGATTGGATTTAGCTTTAATTTAACACCAGCGTCCTTCAGCTCGTCTTGAATGACCTCCGCCAGGGGACCATACTGAGGTGAGAAACCCATCCCGCCGCTCGGAACATAAGTCAGCTCTAACTCAAGGACCTTGCCGTCCTTTTCGAGATATCCATCGCCATCGGAGTCATACCACCCAGCCTCGGCAAGAAGCCCCTTTGCGCAGCTTAAATTATGAGGATAGCCATTCAATTGAATATCTGCATTCCATGGAATTGCTGGGGATATTATGCCCTTTGCAGGATCACCTATGCCTAAATAGATCTGATCCACAATCATATCTCGGTCAACGGCATAGTTCAGTGCTTTTCGTACTCGGACGTCATTTAAAGGCCATCTTTTCGAATTGATATAAATGCCTGTGGTCATAGGGAGAAGCTTTTCTAAAACCTGGTATTCTGAGTTAGATTTTAGGGTAGAGACCTGCGAGAGTGGTACTCCGTAGATCAGATCGATATCGCCAGCCTGAAGAGCCATAATCCTTGTGCTGGGATCGAATATGGTCTTTATTGTGAGCGTTTCCAGTTTGGCCTTTTCACCCCAGTAATTATCGTTCCTCTGTAGATGTAGTATCTGTTGAGGCACCATCGAGATAAACTTAAAGGGCCCAGTACCATCGGGCTTGCCATATTCCCGCATTCGAGGAGAAGTTATGACAAAGCCTGGATTTGACAGCCTGCCCGGTAGGCATCCCAACGGCTCTGATGTCGCCATATCCACGGTATAGTTGTCCACAATCGTTACCTTCTCTAGTAATAGCCTAGCTCTGGTATCCTCTGAATAGGGTGAATGGTTCAATAGATAATCAAACCAGGATTTAACAGCCATTGCATCAAATGCGGTGCCATCGTGAAATAGCACATCATCTCTGAGGTGAAATCTCCAAATTTTATCATCGATCCGGTCCCAGGAATTGGCCAAAGCGGGCCGAAGCTTCATTTCATTATCAACGAAGACCAAAGGCTCATAGATGTTCGTCCCATAGGGCGAAACTCCATTGTAGAGTTCATCTATGCCGATTCCACCACCAGTACTTGGATCCCAAGAAGTGGAGATGGTTAAAGTCGTCCCATTCCCCTCGGCAGTAGCCACAGGCAATTGGAAGAGAGTGAGCCATATGACGAATGTCACGATTATAATTTGATTTCTGTTTTCTCGATCCATATACGATCCGTCCTACAGATAACTCACGAACGTTTTATGCTAATTATGCAATTGTTGTATCATTAAGTAATAAATCTTTCTATTGACACATGATCATATTGATCGATAATGTAGAAGAACTAGATGGTGCGGCACGAAGCATGACACATTTTCATAAATTCGGAAATCATCCAGTCTTCGATCTTCAGGTTCTCTTGATCTGCGCTATTGTCATTCTACACCCAGATATTATGAAAATTATTAATTTGGTGTTTTACCCGTGTCAGCATTTATATTTCAATTGAATGGAACTAGTTGAAATTTTAAGCATAGTTTTTCGCCCCAAGAGTTTTTCAAATCAAATGATATTCGAACGCCTCTTGAGAATTGCCTCCGTTTCACGCAGTCGAATGCAGCGGCTCATTCCGCTGCGAGCTGCGCGGATTTAGATCCAAATTGAAAGACTCTTGAAAGAGAGGTGCTTGACGGAATGCCAGAAATAGGTCAATCCATCATAATCTCATGGTGTGATTGTAGCTTTGCTCCATGCAAATGTTATAGGCATTAATTCGAAATCTTTTTAGCTTATCTGAATCTCATGCATCTATACTTTGCACAGTACGAAGGGGCAGATAGATCTGAACATAGAGATGTCTAAGACTTCTCAATTCCAATGCGTATAATATTTCTGGGCATAGTCGGATGGCTCTATCTATAATATAGAGTATAGAATAGTAATATAAAGTAATGTCTCGTATATCGGGGGAACTCATGGCAAGAACTTTGACCGCAGCTGAATGGATTGCCACGCTTGGAAATCCGAAACATCCTTTGAAGGGACAAGTTTAGTTGCGCTTTCCCATCCGTATTAATAGTAATAATGTCTCCAAAACTATATGCTGAGTCCAATATATGTTGTAATAATTTATTGGCGGCAAGATTCCAAGAGGGGATGGATTCCAGCTCCCATCATTATTTTGTTCATTGAGCATGAATGAAATACCTTTTTGCAGAGATGAGTCTTGGATGCCAATACCGCATAATAGCAAAGTCTTTATTGCAAGAGCTGTTTCCTCAACACAGTCCACTCCATCAGTTGTGCTCCAAGAACCATTCTCATTCTGGGTTGATACTATTTTATCAATGAGATTGTTTGAGATAGTCATATCTCTAGTCTTATTCACTTCAAATAATGATTCAATAGCAGTTGACCATGAATAAAATCCGCTACTAAACCAGTCATTTCCATTATAGATATACTCTCTTGAGATTATTTTCTTCAAAAATTTACTGGCAGTTACAGCCTCATTAACATGATCTGTAATTAGCAAAGCTCTAATAGACCTGGCGATAACGCTTGGAAATTCAAGCATTCCCCCCTTTATATACCCATGATAATCTGTAGGGAATGTTGTGATTGATCCATTATCCAATTGTCGGCGAATAATCCATTGAGATCCTCTCTCCATCGAAGCTTTTATCTGTGGGGATGAGGCAAACTTGCTTAGAGCTATTATTGATAACGCGGTATCATCTGCATCAGGGCAAGCATATAATGAAGTCCACCCCCATCCGCCGCTTAACATTTGTGCCGACAAAAGCCAATCTTTTGCTTTATCTAGAGCTGGAATGTCGGCATTAATACCTGCATCGCTTAATGCAATAATACTAAGTGCGGTGTCCATAACTGCTAATTCTTGAGGAAATCTGATTCCACCATCTAGATCTTGTGAATTGATCAGCCAATCCAATGCCTTTTTCGTTGATTCATCTATTTGATCGCATAACTTCATGGCTAATAATGCTAAGCATGTAATGATGGGTTCAATGAACCAACTACCATTTGTACATTGATACCGTTTTAGGTTCGCAATAGCGTATGGGATAAATGCCTTTTCAAATGAGTCTCCTGCAAAGGTTGTCTTTATTAAGCTCACTTCCATCAGAGCTAAACGTTCCATAAAAAACATTGGCTCATTAATGCTATAATTCGAATCTTCAAATAGAATAGGATCTGATATGGCCGATAACGGTGGAACCTTAATTTCATCCCATGAAATCTCGTTCGCATACGCAGGAAATATCAATAGCTCTGTGAGAACACGCGTGAAACCACCATTAGACTGAATCCAAATTTTTATTTTATTTATAATCGCCTCATCTTTCACAAAAGGATATATTGCTGCTATTACACAAACAGTACAATCAAGATTGCTCTTTCTTCCCGGAATATCACCCCAACCACCATCCTCATTTTGATTATCTAATAGCCAATTGATTGCTCTTTCTGCCTCGGTTATTTTTCCATACTCTTGAATATAATAGCACCTATTGCAGTTGATATGCTTACATTGGGATATTCAGCAATCCAACAACCTTTGGAATTCTGATTCTTCAGCAGGAAATTAACAGACTTTTTAATAGAATTAATTATGTCTTTCAAAGGTATCACCATCCTGTTGTGCCTACAATGAGTGACATAAACAGCAGCATATGGCCCATATATCTTAAGAGAATAGTGGTTAATGTGCCTGATCCTTCTGGATCTCTTGATACTGAGAATGCTAGCCATATCAGAGACGAATTGGCAATAAATGCAATTGGAATATATCGAATATTGAGTTCCAAGGCCCACAGAGACATCGTGATCCCAGCAGCTGCTATCGTCAAAATCAGGGCTAAATTTGCTGATTGTTTAATCCCAATTTGTAGAGGGAGTGTGTTAATATCCATCTGGTCATCGAGTTTGACATCTGGTATTCTTCCAATAATATTGTCACTTGTATATATTAACATTATCGCTAACATAACGACTAGGGATATCATTAGGATTTTTCCGCCAATAGTAGAACCAATTAAGATACACATAGCAACCGCTAATCCAAAACAAAGATTTCTATTAAGCCCTTTCTGCTTTAATTTGCCAGCATATCCATAAATAGAAGCAAAGGATATTGCTAATACACTAGCTGCAAGGCAATAGATGCCCACATAAGCCGATAATATCAAACAGACGCTATAAAGAGACAATCCGTATATAAATGCACCTCTTTTGGAAATGATACCAGACGGTATAGGAAAATCGGGATATTTGATCTCATCTACTTCTATATCAAAATAATCATTAAACACCTGCCCACCAGCCCATGCCAAGACAGGTATAAAGGTTGCCAATGATGTGGCAATTATGCCAGGATCTTGCTCAGACAGAAACAGCCCACAAATACCGGCGGCTGCTGGGACTACAAATAAATAGGGCCTGGGCAGTTCTACCATCTTCATCCATCGTCCGCTCATCTTCTCGCCGCCATTTCATCTGCTAATTTGCACGACGGATCGCTTGCAAAAACATCTCCAAGGGAATATGCTTTGCTTCTGCAACCTCCGCATCGCCCCACGTATTCACAAATAGCACAGCCGCCAGTTCTAATCTCACGAAGGTCATTCATAAAACTACAATTCCATATATCTGCAAAATCATCTTCAAATATATTGCCGATTTTTATAGGGAGATTTGTACACGGAAGGACGTCCCCGTTTGAACGCAATCCAAAGAAATTCTTCCCGACCTCACAACCTTCTGCAGTGCCATCCCATCTAATCCATTGAGGATAATACATTATTATTTTAATATTAAATTTTCTAGAGCGTATTATATTAGATACATAATTTAAAAAATAATCGGTTTGTGCAGATGATAAGGCCAGATTCGTGCATCCCGCACCTCTTCCAACTGGACTTAAGCCCTGAAATGTAATCGAAGCCGCACCGACGGATTCAGCCAAATTAATTATGTCTGCTATGCCGGAAATGTTCTTTGTTGTAACACATGTACTTATATTCACATCCAGTCCTGCATCTATGCAATGTCTAACGCCATTTAAGGCTGGCATGTAGGACCCGTCCCGGAGTTCGTTATGTATGTCTGGTGTAGCTGAATCTAGACTTATACTCAATCCGCCTAATTCACAGCCTTCCAACTTTCTAGCAGTTTCCTCGTTTATAAGGGAGCCATTTGTCAGAAGATATGTAGGCATCAATGCTGAACCCCGCTCAATGATCTCGAATACGTCACCCCTCAATAAGGGTTCTCCGCCCCCGATAATTAATTTGTTCACCCCTATGTTGCCAAGCAAGTCCACTATACGAAAAAGATGAGCGGTTGAAGGGATTGAAGGAGAAGGAGTACCCTCTCTTTTTTTCTTTGCGTCCACATAGCAATAATTGCATTTTAAGTTGCAGGATTCAGTAATAGATAAAACGCACTTCATCATCAATTCCTCCAGCAATGTGGATCCTTCCCCAGATAAGATCCACGGGAATATGCTGCGCCCCTACAGCCACCGCATATATATTTAGAATCGCACGACGAACAACCTGCAAAGAGATCCCTGTCTCGCAAATCTAGAAAAACTTCAGACGTGAGCCATATATCCTCCAACGAGTTTTCATTCAAGCTGCCTGCCTTAACGGGCAGCCTTGGGCAAGGGATAACGGTTAGATCCGGAGTAACAGTCAATGAGGCTATCCCAGCGGCGCATCCGCCGCGTATGCGGTCATTTCCTGGTATTTTTTCGCATGAATTGGCTCTATAGATCACCCACAGGGGATCGTTCGAACCCATCTTTATCCCTTCTACATTTGCATATTTAGATAGAACCTCAAAGGAGTTGATCAGATCCTTGCTTGAAGGTTCCAGTTCAAACGATTTGGGATTACCTAAAATGCCCGTAACTCGTTCAATTATGCATCTATTGACCTTTTGCCGTTTGGCCAACTCTACATATCTGCAAACATCGTCAACATTATTTTTCACAAGAGTCATCCTCATTGATGTAGTTACACCGCAACGTACTAGGTTATTAATACTGCTAATTGCAGAATCAAATGTACCGTCTCCACGCAAAGGATCGTTAATTTCCGCACAAGAACCATCAAGGCTGATGGTTACAACTGCATCCAACGATTTAAGCATCTTTGCATTATTTTCATCGATCAGTGTGCCGTTAGAGGTTAAATGGACATTAATTCCAAGGCTTCTTGCATATTCTGATATTGCATAAAAGTCAGGATGCAGTAAAGCTTCACCACCGCTCAAGATTACATGCCTACTGCCCAATTTCGCTGCCTGAGAAAGTATATTCTTTGCAGTCTCGGTTTTCAAATCACTTTTATCGTATGAGCTCGCATAGCAATATGCGCATCTTAAATTACATCTCCCTGTGATGTGAAGCACTAGTAGATACGGAACATGATCCATTTATTTACCCGCCACATTTAAATTAAAAACAGGGATGGGAGTGATATAACACCCATCCCGATCTATTCTCACGTCGATTCGAGTTACTCCACCTAATGATTGCTCATGCATCCAGCCTCTAAAAACTCTTCGTAGGTCATTTCCCACACCTCCTTTTATATTTATAAATAGCCTGGGATAAAGGAGATATACCAGACTATTACTGGGACGTTGTATTTTGTAATTTCTATTTGTCGCCATATATGTTAGACCCCAATCACAATTCGATTCGACATGCTCCCAGTAGCTTTATTTCAATTATTAATCTTACTTTTAGTTACTATTTTCTTCTTTGTTAATAAATCTTTCTATTACATTTTCATTAAGTACAATTGGATATCAAACGTTATTTAAATATTTAATTCAAAATAGTTATCACTAACTCGGTAACACTCAACATGTGTGTTGAATAAGTATAATTTTATAAAATAGTGCACAATTAATTTAAATATTTAGCATTAAAAGGCAAACACAGATGAAATCTGATATAATATCCGAATCAATAGCATTTTTCTAATATCGAAGCAGCATCTACTTGATGCGATGAAATGAGCGAGAGGACAAAAGTACTAAATTCAACGAGGTGATGAGATCTCCAATATCCGATCCAGCTCACCTTTCGCCACTACATCCCACGTCCATCGATATAGTCGCAGACCATTTCCGCCGCCTGTCTGCCGCTGATGATGACGCCCATAACACCGGCATGCGGCTCGGTCCAGCCTCCAGCAAGATAAAGGCCTTTGACGGGCGTCTTCTGAGGCAGACGCTTGAACCTGGAATCAAATCCCAGATAGCTTCCGTTCTTGTTCAGCGTGTACCTCTGAAAGGTGAGCGGCGTAGCCGCCTCTTTTACCAGGATATGATCGCGCAGTCCCGGAAATACGCCCTCAACAATAGATATCAACTCGTCGGAAGTGGCATCTTTCCGGACCCGGTAATCCTCGGTGCGCTCCCAGAAGCTGGAGACGCCCCAGTCCTCTGGTCCATCTATCTTCATCGGAATTGCGATGGTCAGTATCTGCTTGTTGCCGGAAGCCAGAGATGGATCGAGAAGCGTGTAGTTCGTCACGCCCACAAACGGATAGCCTTCATCTCGATCTGCGGATTGGTTCATGATGCAGATCTCAAAAGAGTTGCGCAATTCTATGGGCGGCTTGAAGCTCTCATCCAGCCCCAGATAGACCTGGAAGTAAGATAAAGAGGCTGTCATCTCCTTCAAAGAATGGACAAATTCTGATGGTAGAGCCTCTTCACCTACCATATCGAGAAACGTCGAGGTTGCATCTGCATTGGAGATCACGCAACTCGCAAGAATCCTTTTTCCGCTTTCCAGCTCAACTCCGATCACGCGGCCGCACTCTAATAGGATCCTCGCAACCTTGCAGCCAGTCCTGACCGAGCCGCCCTGCCTGACAATGGCTCTGGCCAAAGCATCGGAAAGGCTCTGGGACCCTCCTGATATCCAATAGCTTCTCGTTTTGAAGAACTCCCTCAACGAGACAGCGTATTTCAAGAAATCGATCTCGAAGATGGTGAGGCCAGCATAGCTGATGGGAAGGTACAGATAAAGAAATATTCTCCGATCCGAAAAGCGAGAGGAGAGGACAGATCCTAGTTGTTGATGCACCAGGTGCTCAATATGCGGATCGAATCCTCCGGGCATATCGAAGAGCGGCTTGGCCAGGGACGGGGGAAGCGCATCCCAGATGCAGCTCAAGTCTGAGAAGAATCTCACTATGTTCTCTCGCTCCTGCGGGAACTGGCCAGCCAGCATATCGACGAATTCGTCCAAATCTGTTGAGAGGTTCAGAACTTTGCCGGAGGCGACGACTTTCATATCGCCGTGTTTCAGGTCCAGGAATTCTACATCCCCTTCAGCTCCAACGTCTCTTAGAACCTGCCTGATAGCTCCGCCCTCCTCGCATCCGACTATAGTGTGAATGGAGGCTTCAAAGCAGAACATATCCCCGTCTGGTGCCATGCGATAGAACCGGCTCGCATATCCGCCCACATTGCTGTGCTGCTCCAGAAGGATTACTCTGAATCCACGTTTTGCGAGCAAGGCTGCAGAGCTGAGACCTCCAAGACCACCGCCAACTACGACTGCGTCGAATCTCTCAGGACAATCTGCCTTGCAGTCCATCAATCCTATCTCTCCGAATCTTATCTCCCCAACGGATGCTCCTTCGGATGGTACACGAACACGCCGTGTTTGCTCAAGTCGTAGTCTATATGCAGGAATCTATCCAGGAACTCCTGATGTATCTCATTGGGATCGATGTCATTGAAGAGATCCGGATAGAACCATTTGGCATAATAGGAGAGCCCAACTGGATAGAATGCTTCGATCACGATATTGGCGTCCAGGGCATAGACCTTCCCGTTCTCTATCGCAGAAATACCGGCAAATCCTGAGCGGTTGATGATATCAGCCCTCTTCTCACGCAGTGCTGCAACACTATCTGTTCCCCAACCTTTCTGATGAACCGCGCCCAGATGGTGGAGTATTATATCAGGATCCCGCTTTATCACCTCCTCGGCATCTGCCATGAAGAGGCCCTGGTAGGTATCTCCGAAGATGTTGTCTCCTCCAGCCATCTCTATGTAGTCATTGGGATAGTAGCTGCCTGTGCCACCAGTCGCATAATCTCGAAACACCTCGCTATAGACTCTGACCCTCTTGTCATGTGAGATCATGCCGACTCTGTTCTTGATTTGGCCGAGATGAGTCTCGAAGAACTGGATCATTTCCTTCGCTTCTTTTTCTCGACCGAATATATATCCAGTCTTATTTACCTCATCAATATAACTCGCCGGTCGGCAGTAGTCGAAGCGAAGCACTGGGACATCTGGATTTAGGGATTGTATCTTCTCTTGAAGGTCATCATACGATTTATCCGCTGCGCCGGTGATGACAAGATCCGGCTCGAGCTCCAAGATCTTTTCAACGTCGAATGTGGGAACTTTTCCGACAGAAGGCAACCTGCTGAGCCTTGGGAACAGATTTGAATCATCCGACGCAATCGAATCACTGACGCCGACCACCGAATCTTCGGCGTTCAGGGCCTGAAGCGTGATAGCACCGCCAATCCAGTAGGCAACGACCGCTCTTTTGATGGGAGCGTAAATTGTTATCGTGTTGTTGACCGAGTCTATGATGCTCTTTGGATAATTCTCGTGAACATCTCTTATCTCCTCAAGCTGAACATCCGTTATCTTTCCTTCCGAAGATAACCTCTTTGCAGCCTCCAGCTCCTCATCGGAGACCAGTTTGTCGCCGTCTGCATCACCAGGAACCACTATATCTGCACAGGACGGCGATACTGCTACACTAAAGCAGTAAATCCAAGCCACGGCAAGCACATACAATCTCATAATCAGCCACCTTCAGGTATCGCCGATCATTTCTAGCTGGCTGGGGCTGGCGGATAAGCCCATATCCCCTTATACGGCACCCCTAACCACCGCTCGAAGTACTCCTTATGAATTGCTTCCGGATCAAGATCCTTGAACTGATCTGGATAGAGCCACTTGGCCAGATAAAGAGATCCGATATGGCTTCTGCTGCCGTCAACCATCATCTCTTCCAGAATAAACATCCTGCCGTTCTTCACTGCATCCGTCCCTTCAAGCTCCTTTCTCTTTGCAGCCTCGCTCAGGAACCTCTCAGCCCTTTCGGTGCTGGTCATATTATACTGAACCAGCGTTATGGGATTGTAGTATGCATCCTGAGAGTTTTCGAAGAGTATGGCCTGAGGATTTTGCATGACTAGCCATTCTGGGGAGATCTCGTACTGAATATCTGATCCCAGATCTCCCGTAATGCTCCTTCCGCCGGCCAGGCGTATGGTGATATCCTTGGGAGACCCCTTCCCGCCTGAATGCAAGGGCCACTCTGCCCATTCACAGTAGACGCGAAACTTATCCTTAGGATCCAAGCGGTCTGTATTCTTCTTTAACAGATCCAAACTACGTTGCCGCCAGTCCAAATATTCCTCAGCCAGATCACTAGACCCGGTAATCTCGGCTATGAGCTTCAGCTCTCTTTCAAAGAGCGACTGATTTACAAAGCGCAATGATAGTACCCTAGCACCAGGGACTTTGGACTCCAGGTCCTCGGCTACCTTCGACGAAGCAATGATCAGATCTGGCTTGAGGCCTACCATCTTTTCATGATCGAACTCCAGATAGGTTCCCACAACTGGCTTCTCTTTCATTCCGCTCAACCACGGGTAAAGGCTCTTGGCGCTGGAAGTCACTCCCACCAGCTTGTCCTCAAGCCCCAGAACATAGATGGGCTCGTAGGAGTACGTGTTCAGAAGCACTATCCTCTCGACTGGCTTTTCTATGGTCACTGTTCTATCTGCCGAGTCCACGATGGTCTTGGGAAAGCCGTCTTCACCCAGAGCGGGAAGTGCCAGAATCATACAAAGTGCAAGAACCAATGCTGGCCGAATATATTTCATGAAAAATTTTCACCTCTTACAAGATTAGCTCGCCTGAGGGTACGCCCATATACCCGAATACGGTGCCCCAAGCCATCTCTCGAAATACTCTTTATGTATCTCATTTGGATCTATGTCCCCGAAGCGCTCGGGATACAACCATTTAGCTATATAATAGGCCGCGATTACGCCCCTGGAAGCGCCCTCGGAGCAGTAACCCTGGAGCAGATATATGCGCCCATTTTTAGCGGCATCTGTGGTATTGATTCCAGGGCGAGAGATGGTATCTTTCAAGTATTGATTTAAGCTCTTTGCAGCGTTTTCTGGAGGACTATAATCGAGGGCTATGCCCGGTGGCCAATCACCCATCGTTGCTGCTATCACTATCGCCTGTGGATTTTCTGTCATGATCCATTCTGGGTCGACATCCAAATAGGTAGATTGCACATTGAGTTCTCCACCAATGTTGATGCCCCCTGCCATGGTAATTGCACAGTGTAATCCAGAAGCAGGTGCAGCTGCAGACAGATGGTGATGATTGCTCTCTCCATAGACTCTTAGCCGATCTTCCGGAGGAATCTTGTCAATTATTTCAGCAAGCCGGTTTCTGTAATCGTCATTCCACTTAATAAACGCCTCTGCACGGTCATCCTTCTCCAAGACTCTTGCCAGACATCTTAGATCTGTTTCGAATGTGGTCCAATTCCTGGTGGATATCCTTAAGAAGGCTATCCCAGCCATCTCCATCTTATCTTTTGCATCCTTATTGGTATTGACAATATCTGGTTTTAACTCAATTATTTTCTCGTAATCTATCGAATTCCAGGCACCTACCGTTGGCTTGGAATCCATTCCAGGAACCCAATGGTAGGTCTCTTTAGCTGTAGACGTGACACCGACGACCTTGTCTAATGCTCCAAGGATGAACAGCATCTCGTAAGACCACGATGGAGTGGAGATAATTCTCTTTACTGGCTTGTATATAGTGACGGTGTCACCATAGGAATTGGTAACTACAATCGGGTACTTCTCATGAATGCGTTTTATCTCTTGCAGATCATCCGCCGATATCTTTCCATCCTTCGCCTCTTTCTCCGCAGCTGCCAGCTCCTCAGCCGAGACTATCTTGTCTCCGTCGATATCACCCGGCACCACTAAGCCTTCAGCACACGCGGGAAAGACCGCTAAACCAAGGCACGATATCAAAACCAAGGAGATAACAATCCATCTCATATCTTGACCACCTGCGAAGGCCCTATCGATCATCAGATTTCTGGACGTTCACAGAAAAAAGGTGGCTGTAATGAAATATAAACTTTTCTGAAATTAGTAATACTAAACGGGTTGTAAATATTTTATAAATATATTGCAGGTCCGCATGCACGTGTTGCAGGTGGACCTGGATCGTCTTTTTACATGCTGAAATCTCAGCCACTCTCGGCAATTCAAAAGATCATATGTACCAATGCCATGGGCATATTTCTCGTAAACTCAAAGATCATGAGTTCATCGGCGAGAAGCTCAGCCTGGCTATCCAGAAGGTGATAGATGGATTTTTCCGTAACTCCTGGGCCCATCCGCGCTTGACTGCTGCAATGAAGATGTTGTTATCAATGAGAAACCTTGAACTTCTGGCGGGCAAGCCGGTTGCTCTCCTCCTCGATTCCCTCGCTCAAGTTCATCAAGATCAATCGATTTCGCGTCTCCTATTGCGTCCTTAAGCATAGCTCGCAGATCGAGCCTTTTAAGGACTATCGTATCCGCTCCGATGGATTCAGCCAGGAACTCGTCGCCCTCCCTCAACATCATCCTGCGACGGAGATTGCTTGGGAGCTGGACCCTTCCCCTGTCATCTACTCTGGCGAGTGGCATATCACATACCCATTTTGCACATTTATCCCATAATAGATATGCCCCTGATCTTCCAGGGTGCCGGAATTCGTACAAGGGATTGACTGCGAATCCGGACAGATTCTGGAAATATCCCCGGATTTTTTCATTTTATCAGGCAGACAAATCCCCTTGCCGCCGCGCCACGTCGCTGCGAAATGGAGGCGAGCAGTAGCTGCGTTCAAATCCGGGTTCCCTGAGCGACCGTGACGCGAGTTTTATATCTGAGGCTTTAGCTCGCCTCCGGATAGGCCCATATACCCGAATACGGTGCCCCAAGCCATCTCTCGAAGTATTCCCTGTTGATGGCATCTGGGTCGAGGTCCGCAAATACGTCCGGATAGAACCACTTGGCGCAGTAGCATACGCCCACTATGCCGCGGCAGCTGGCCGATCCGGTCTCGCCGTCCAGGACGAATACCCGGCCATTCTTCACCGCATCCGTCTCTTTCCAGCCGGTCCTGGCCGACGCCTCCTTTATGAACCTCATGGCGTTATCTGCGCTATTGAGATGATACCCGGTGAGATCGGTGGGAGCATAATCGAGGAAGGCCGGAATAATTATCACCTCGGGATTTTGCGCCATCACCCACTCCGGAGCCACCTCAGCGGACTTGACCGTTTCAAGACTTGAGCCGATGTTCAGCCCACCTGCCATGGTTATCACGTCATTGATGCCCGAGCCAAGTGCTCCAGTGGTCCAGGGAATATCTGAATACTCATTGTAGATCCGCTGTTTGGACGCAAGATCTTTCGTCTTATCCGCAATGAGCTTGAGATAGCCCTCCCGCCAGGCTAGATACTCCTCCACCGCCTCGTCTTCCTCCAGCAGCATGGCCAGGGCACGGAACTCTTTCTCAAATTTCTTCATATCGGAGAAGCTCAACACAACTATTGTTGATCCCACAGGTTCCAACTTCTGCTCTATGTCGGACAGAGTCCTGTTGCCGCCAATGATATAAAGATCAGGCCGATTTTCTATCACCTTCTCGTAATCGATCTCCCGATACTCTCCAACCACAGGCTTATCCTTGATCCCTGGAACGAATCCGTAGACTCTCTGGGCTGTGTTTGTCACTGCTGAGAGACGGTCCTGAGCGTCAAGCACAAAGATAGGCTCGTAAGCCCACGTGCCCTGACTGATCATCCTCTTTACAGGCTTGTATACTGTCACCGTCCGGTCAGCTGAGTCGATTATCGTGATCGGATACTTCTCATGGATGTGCCGGATCTCCTCCAGCTCGTCAGCAGAGAGCTTTCCCTCATTGGCAAGCTTCTCCGCCGCTGCCAGCTCCTCTGCAGATACGATCCTGTCTCCATCGCTGTCACCAGGAACGTCAGTCCCCTGTGCAAATGCAAAACCAACCATCAACGATGCACATGCTACCGCAAGGGCAAGATTCTTCCATCCCATCTCATTCCCTCCAGTGACCTCAAGTTCGAGATCAATTCGTTTATTACAGGCGACTTTCTAATATAAACATCTTACTAGTTAATACTAATTCTATAATAACTATGTCAATAGTTGCATAAGGCGTGAAAGGCAGAACCTGGGAGGCCTGTTCTCGGGCATCACCCCTGGCGATCTGAACCACAGGACCGGATGACGTCAGAAGGCCTGGGTCTGCTATAGCCCCACGGTGCCGATATCAAATGCCAATATCGTTCATACTGACGCTAGGGTGCGTAAAGCTGCAAGACCGCAGCAGGACTTACAGGGTGGTATGCCAGGCGCTCTCATCTTTTGCGGATGGGTGAGATGATTTCATTCTCGACTTCGCAGAAAAAGGGGCGGATGGGCATAATTCAAGAGAGCATCGCATATATGGCTTGGTACGTGCTCTCTCCCGTAGATCCTGAATTAAGAGATCCGCCCGGATCCTCTCCCAGGAGGGTGTCCCTTCAAACAGTAGGGAACGACCTGCCACTTCGCCAGCCGATCCATCTTGGGCAGCGCCACCTGCATGTCCAGAAATGATAGAGAGTGGAGGCGATGGCTGCGGAGATGCGATGAACTGGAGCAGCAAGGCCAGACCAGGGTTCCCTGAAAAGGTGAAACAAGGCATCAAGCGTTTAACTCTAAAATGTGCGAATGTATCGACAACAAAATTCTGGAGATCCCCTCATGCAAGACCGAGACGTAATAATAAAAAAGATTCAATCCCTTGCCGATACGGATCTGCTGGAGGCGCGGAATTCCTGCGGTCACTTGAGACGAAAAATGCATCCAGAAAGCATAAGCCTCATGTCTTATCTCAGGTCACAGGCATATGCGAAGGTCCTCCTGATCTAGCCGAGAAACACGACAGCTATGCCTACTGACAAGGTTGTCTTCATAGATAGCTGGGCCTTTCTGGCCCTGGCAAACGGGAGAGACAATGATCACCAGCCATCCCTTCAGCATCACCACGCCCGCATATCCATTGCAGACTATCTTTTTAATGCATCTTTCAATGGCAGCGATCAGTGGGGGAAGGTCGTCTTGCACAGTTCTCCAGAGAATCTCCAGGTTGATATCGAAATAGGCATGGACCAGACGATTTCGCATCCCGATGATATCCTCCCATGGAATTGAAGATATTTGTTGTCTGGTGGTTTCAGATACCCAGGTTGGCTGCCTCGCCGATGATCTCAATCTCTTTCACCAGCGACAGAACCAGCATCCTATCCAGATCCAGGCTTGTGCGGGTGCAGCCGTTGGCAAATGCCCTTGCTTCACACGCCGCATCAAGCATGTGTCGCAGGCGGATTTGATCATCCTTCCGCATACTGAACATCCGCCTCTCTCAGCACATCATCGCGGAAATAGCGGCTCAAATCTTCGGCGGTCAGCAGATCGATCCTTCGACCGCCGAAGATTGCTGACAGCTCCCGCTCCATTCGGGCAATACCAAAGAGGCCAGGCAAATGCCCTGGCTCGAAATCCGCCAGCACGTCGATATCGCTGTCTGGATTGAAATCCTCCCGCAGCACAGACCCGAAAAGGGCTAGTCGTCTGATATGATGTCTCCGGCAAAAGGCCGCAACCGCCTCCTTATTGACGGATATCTGCGCCATAGTTCGACGTCCTTGAAGCTTCAAGATATCTATTCATGACCGCGCCGGAATCTAGCTCAGCAATTCGACCCATTTTTTCTAAATGGCAGAAAGGCCACATCAGTTGTTAAATTTATCCCATCAGGATAACTGGATTCTCAGACAGCATCCCAGACACTTTGTAAGATGATCACCTTTATTCGGTAAAATCCGGATACTCGAAAGCCCTTCCCAAACAATATGCTTCTTTTGGCCGCTCTGCCATGGCTAAAGAAGTCTCAACCGCTCTTGCCAGCATCGCACATTCGAGCCAGAGCAGTGATAGCCTCAGGCCCAACGAGGTCGATATCTGCCAAAACCACGCCACATAAAGGTCAAGCTTCCCTAAGAAAAAGGATGTTAAACCTTTTATGCAGATGAGAGACTGTGATCAATATGAAGGTCGAGGCTAAAGAGGCCATAGCCGCTGCCATGAGTGCCGCAGGCTCCGAGGTGGGAACCTGCGTGCCAGGCCTTGGAGCAACGGAGATCTTTTGCGATTATTGTGCGCTCAAATCACAGAGGCCGGTCTTTTCTTTTCACGAGGAGGTGGCTTACACCATCGCCCATGGGGCTGCGCTTGCAGGCAAGAGAGCTTTTACGTGCCACAAAGCGCACGGATTTTTCAAGGCGGCAAATAGCGTAAGCGATTCTCTCTACTCCGGAGTTGTCGCCGGCTTCGTCTCCGTAGTCGTGGATGATAAGAACGGCATACAATCGGACAGCATCGCAGATGCTCCGGGATTTGCCAAAGGCCTGGGCATCCCTCACAAAATAGCAAATGTAGAGACAGCTTTCAATGACGTATTGGACGGCTTTGCGCTTTCGGAAGAGCTTCAACTGCCGTTTGCGCTTATCATCGATGCCAGCGAATTGGGCCAGCCATCCCATATATCGGAGGCGAGGCCAAACCTTCTTCTAAAGCAATACAGCAGAGATATCACCCAGCATGTGCTTTGTCCGCCTTTTTGCAGGTATCAGAGGGACGTGCTTCAAAGCAAGCTTTCTGGAAGTAGCTGGAAGCGCACGGCCAGGCCATCCCTTCCGACTCTTTCCGAAGCTCTGCCAGAGAGATGGAGGAGGGTAGCCGATAAGTATGCCGTCGTCTTTGAAACCCTCAGATCGGCTAAAGGAAAAATTGTAGCTGGAGACACCGGCCTGTCCACACTTTTTGCCCTTCCTCCGTTCGATTGCATCGATGTGACCACCTACATGGGGGGCAGCATCCCCCTGGCCCTGGGCGCTTACATGGCCGGCGTCAGCCCGGCATGGGCTGTTAGCGGCGACTTCTCCTTCATCGCAGCAGGAAACCTGGGCCTTGTGGAGGCTGTACAGCGCCACATCCCACTCAAGGTCCTGCTGCTTTACAATGGAAAGGCGGAGACGACGGGCGGCCAGACGATCCCAGACGGCTTAATGGAGCGCATCCTCCTCGGTTACAAGGAGTATGTATACTTCATCGACGATCCATTGGATCGTGATGAGGTGAAGTCTGCCATCAAAGAAGCATCGATATCGCAGGAATTGAGCCTGGTGGTTGCAGACTTTCGAGACTGTGAGAAAAAAGCACGCGCCTCGGCCGCCGAGCAGTATAGGGACGGCCCGAAGCCGACTTCGGCATGATCTCTCCGATGGCAATTGCATTCGTGCGGAAAGATTTGCTTGTGCATGGCAGTAATGACTCAGAGCTTGGGCAGCAGGATTCCAGATACGGAGACTTCAGCATTATACCAATATCTTGACCGGCATGTGTATGGGGAACAAATCGATATCCAAGAGTCAAATTGCGGCGGAGCACCCCGCTTCAAGCTGCGGGGAATTCAATCTAAATTAAAGGCGTTTGGACTTAGCAGGCATCTACTTGGAAGCATTTGGCCAGATCCCAATTGTCCGGTTTGGGCCAATCTTATCGAGTCTTAAAATTGTTAAATGGAGGTGGCCTTCAACGAAGAGACAAGATCTTTGAAGCGTGACACGACAATGCAAATCGCTCCTGCAATCAGGCTTTGAATTCTGCCAGCAGGCACCTGATTTAGTCCCTATCCGGTCTATTGATGTGAAATCACCTGCTAAGAGCACATACCGATCTGGATTTGCAGATAAAAAAATTGAAGGAGAAGGTTTGCAGGTTGGTATCCCAGCTTACTTTGTCCTCAATCCTTTGGATCGAACTTTATGGCCCGATCGTACACGATCTCCGAGTAGGACGGCCCGGCCTTTGAAGCAGTTTCCATGTAGCTTCTCCAGGAAATGAAGAGCGGCTGATCCAGAGCTATGCCATAGGCTCCTGGCCCGGTGGGAACCTCAAAGCAGTGCGTATCCCCACTGCAGTTCCTGGAGATCTTATAGACATAAAGGTATCTGGCATTCGGATTGTCGGGAAGGTATTCCTCAGCAGTCCCAGAAAATTCCAGATCGTTAATTGCTCCAACGCCATTCCATATCTCCGCTCCATAGACGGCTATGTTTGAATATGCCGCCTTTCCCGAAGCTACATGGTTGACCCCATAGACGATTATGAACTCGTCGCTATCGTTGCCCAGAGTAACTTCCGAGTCTCGCATGAAATCATATAACTGCGAGATGTTGCAGAATGGAGGTGTTGGCGAGGAGACAGTCTGATTCGCTGTCCACAGATAGCACGCGTCGCGGTTGGGACCCCATGCATTGATTCCTCTCTGAAGGCTATCGTACCCTTCTGGAACCCATATGCTGGTTGGAAGCTGGGTTGCCTTCAATCCTTCGTATTTGGTGAGGACAGCCTGCCGCAATTCATTCAGATCGTCCATTAGGTCAAACTCCGTCTTTCCTGTTCCACGGATCCTCAAATCCGGCACATCATAAGGCTCGACCTTTGCAGGTTCTTTTGGAGTTATCCTAAGAACAGTCGCGGGTATATCTGCTAGGTAAGCGTCGCCTGCCACCTGGTCCCGGAATAAAGCTGGGCGGATGTATATGGAAAATATATCGGAATTATTCGCTGAGCCCATATGCAATATGGTTGAGGGGATCACCTGGGTATTGGTTATATTGTCTGAATACCCCGCGGATCGGGCGGCAGCTCGGATGCGTCGATCAATGCCCTCATCAGCTGTAGTGATTATCACAGCAGTTTGATTGAACGGATTCCCAGCCATTCCATCGGGAGTCCCTGTAGTCTTGATGACCAGGTTATTTACTGGATCGCCCAAGCTTATCCAGATCCATCTGATCTCGTCTCCAAATTCGCTAAACATCAAGTTAGCATCGTAGCTGAAGTATCTGCACTCAGGTGGTGTTCTACCCACGAATACGATAGCTTCATCCAAACGAAGCTTCATGATCAGTGGCGTGGCATTCCCGCTCTTGCCAAGAATTCTGGCAATGGTATAACCCAACTGGTCTACGTTCTCACCAGGAGCCGGCGGTATGAAATACGCAATGTATCGGGTGGACGGATTATTACCATATGCAGATGGTATCAATCCCTCGTTATAGATCCTGATCAGGTCAAAGACGCCCAGCTCACCTTCTTGAACAATGAAGCCATCATGCTCCAGAGCTTGTCGAAAGGCATCCACATCACCCAAGTCCGCATTCTCAGCGAGTCCTGTTCCAATCAAGATTGCAAACAGGACTGAAAATAGTATATAATTTTTCATATACCAGATCACTCCTCACAATAAATACAACCCTTCAATCATTAAATATTTGTGTCATAGGGAGCTTCTCTGCGGCAACTGGCTGCGGATGGCAGGAAAGACTGCTGAAAATCGTGCTATCAATGAGGATTGGCGAAAGGGACCTTTTCAGCCCGATCAAGGACTCATATTTCGATTTGCACCAAAAGAGGCTACTTGAGGTAATGACCGCAATTATCAGAGTCGATGATCGTGGTCTCCGTCTTGTGCCCTTTGACGATCCCCCCACCTGAGCGATGTCGGCCTATCGATCCATCCGCTGCAATCGATATCTGATAGCTTGCTTGCCTTCTCTTTGCCTTCATGTGGGGATTAAATGGTCTTTCTGTGATGAGTATAAATATAAAATTATGTAAATATGTCGCGTTCAGGCTGCGCCCAGCCTAATTCCGCACTGGTAAGCTGCCTTTAATCGATCCCGTAAAGATGGGTTTTGGTCATCCTCTTCCAACTAAGAACGATTCCGACCCTGCATACATATAATCGATTTCTTCCGAAGACCATTAATATCGGATCGCTCCATTTGGCCAGAATTGATATGCATCTCAAAATTGAGAAGCATTATTGAGGAGAAACGAAGATGATCGACGACGCTATCGATTCCCTTGCAGCAGGCGAGCCCATTCTGCTATACGATTTCGACGATCGAGAGCGGGAAACCGACCTGATGACAGCAGCCCAGTTCATAACTCCCCAGATGGTATATCAGATGAGAAAGGATGCAGGAGGTCTGATCTGCGTGGCCATCGATCCTTTGGCCTGCGAAGCCCTCGGCCTGCCCTACTTCGCCGATCTCTTAAGGCAGGCAAGCCATCTTGGCCATGATCTGCTGGCAATAGAGTCCTTATGCGAACAGGATGGCGACATCCCTTACGACACCAGGTCATCCTTCTCGATATGGGTTAACCATCGGGGAACGTACACCGGCATTACCGATGCAGACCGGACACTGACAATTCGGGAGCTGGCAGATGCGACCCGCAGGTCGCTGAACGGAGGCCGTATCGATCTTGGCTCAGAGTTCCGATCCCCCGGCCACGTCCCACTGCTGAGGACGGCCCCGGGCCTTCTTAAGGAAAGGCGCGGCCAAACCGAGCTGTCCATCGTTCTGGCAAGAGAGGCAAAGGTAATTCCAGCTATGGTCATGTGCGAGATGCTGGACGGAAGAACAGGACAGTCACTGGGCAAAGAGGATGCCAGGGAGTACGCTCTATCAAATGGCCTGGCTTTTGCAGAGGGAAGAGAGGTTGAAGAGCTCTTCGATGGATAGGACATCTCGGGCGTCCTGGTGATTCTGACGAGGGGGGACCACTGTTCAGCCCAGCTTCGCATCGCCAGAGTTCTATCCTGAAGCACGTCATAAGACGATTATATGATCAATATATATGGATATATTCATTAATACTCCTTTATATTATATTCTGCAGATAGTTATTCAAATCATTCAGAGTTCAGATCTTTCCAGATGCCCGGTTATGCGGCGCCGGGAAAGGATGATGAATTGATTGAGTGTGCATATCAATTATGAGACATGCAACGCTGGACGACTGGACGCGGGCGGAATCGATCACGTTCTCCCTGGATTCGCAAAAGACATTGGCCGCCGCAATTGACAGGGTCGTCGCATCGCTCGACGAGTCGGTGGAGCTGCTGGGAATCGGAGAGGCTCTCCACGGCGGCGAGGAGATCCTCCGCCTCAGAAATCAGCTCTTTCAGCGGCTGGCAAGTGCGCACGGCTACTCTGCCATCGCTATTGAAAGCAGTTTTCCAAGGGCGCGTGCTGTTGATGATTACGTGTCCGGCCGTGGCCCGGAATCGTTTGAGGCTGTGCAGGATGCAGGCTTTGGCCACGGCTTTGGCAGGCTCGAGGCCAATCGGGAGCTCGTGGAGTGGATGCGGCTCTACAACTCCGATCCCTCAACCCGCGTCTAGCTCCGCTTCTACGGCTTCGACATTCCTGGGCTGGCTGCCGGCATAGCCAGCCCAAGTCAGGTTCTCCACTTTGTCCTGGACTACCTGTCCTCGATTGACAGCGACAGCGGCCAGACGCACAGGCACACGATCGACTCATTGCTTGGCTCCGACTTCGACTGGGAAAATCCGGCTGCAATGGCAGACCCGGAGAAGTCGATTGGACTTTCGCCTGCTGCTACCGCACTTCGAGCTGCTACAGAGGACCTGATCATGGAGCTGCGGACACGCCGGCCTGAGCTTGTGGCAAAGGGAGACGAAGAGCGCTACTTGGAGGCGGTCCACTATGCAGCAGTCGCGCGGGACCTGCTGACCTTTCACGCAGGCTCGGCGCGAAAGTCTGACGACATCTATTCCCGTCTTCTTGGGATCCGAGATGCCTCGATGGCAGACAACCTGGCGTATATCGTGTCCCGCGAACGCCGACGGGGAAAGGTCCTGGCCTTCGCCCACAACAGCCACCTGGGCAGAGGAAAAGCTGTCCTGCCCTGGGCCACGTGGTGGCCAGCCGGATCGCACCTCAATCGGATTTTCGGCAAGCGCTATGCCGTCATCGGCTCGGCGGTGGGCGTCTCTGAGGCTAACGGCATCGGTCGGCCACAGCCGGGGACTTTAGAAGCCAGGCTGACAGCCTTGCCGGGTTCTGCGCGCTTCATCCCAACCCACAAAGGCCAAGGAATAGCATCCCAGGAAATCGCCTCTCTTCCAGTACGCGGAGGCAGCATGAAGAACCCGACCTACATACCCCTGACCCCCCAGAGCTTCACCGACTTCGACTGGCTTGCTGTCCTGGATGAGACGACATACAGCCGCGGCGGGCCGCCTCTGCAGCAGCCGGACAGGAGCACGACATAGATATCTGCTTGCCAAAGGGTGATTGTGGAGATGGTGCATGCCCGAATTTGGCTTTGGGGATAACGGCGATTTACGAATGTCAAACGGTTCGGGGACGTCCAGAAAAGTTGGGATGGCAGCGTCTCCACCATCCCTAGATCGCCATTCGGGAAAAACAATCCCTATTCGAAGAGGCCTGCCTCACGGCTGCGGGTAGAGAAAAGCCCCCCTCTCTCTCACATCGAAGTCAAGTCCCATCATATTCACATACTCCTGATGAGCTGCCTGGGGATCGAGGTTTTCGAATAGCTCCGGATAGAACCACTTTGCCATGGCCATCAGGGCTGACGGATAGTTGGGGGTCACAGCGTAGTCGTTGGTGGTTATGTATACCCTGTCGTTTCGCACGGCAGAGACGTTGTCAAACCCAGGAAGGCTTTTGATCTCCAAGGCATATCTCTGAAGGAGGCTGTCGTTCTCGTTCTCATAAGGCCTGACTCCCTTGCCCATGGCACGGCCGACGATGACCTCCGGATCCTGCGATAGCACCCATTCCGTCTCTATCTCGCCATACTCAGTTGGAGTGTCCTCGTACCCCGGCAGATGGCCTGCGGCGACGTTCACCCCTCCGGCCATCTCCACCAGCTTGTGAGCAGCATGGCCGCTGCCAATCGCAGTCCTGGAGCTCAGAGGCTTATCGCCTTCCGGCGTGCTCTCGAGATAGACCCGCACCCGCTGTTCCTGGGGAATTTCGCTGATCTTCGACTCAACCATGGAGAGGCAGCGGTCATGCCAATTCAGATACTCTGCAGCTCTGTCCCTCGCACCCAGAAGGTACCCCAGTTGCTTGACCTTCTCTCGCATTGCATCAGGCCCAAGACCGCTGCACTCGCAATCGAACCTGAGAACCGCCGTCTCTGCCGGAAGCTTTGCATCCAGCGCCTCCTCCTTGGGGTAGAATGTATAAGCCAAAATGGCGTCTGGTCTGCATTTCAGGACAGCCTCCACATCAGGCTCGCCTCCACTGCCTATCCCCTGGACCATGCTGATCTCCGGGAACCGGTTGTGCTGGGCTGCAAAGGTGTCTCGCACTCCTACAACCCGATCATAGGCTCCCAGGAGCTGCAGTATCTCGGCGCACTGATGAGTGTAGACGACCAGCCGCTTTAGCGGCTGCCTGACGGTCACGACCTTATCGTCCGAGTCGATGACGGTGATCTCGGTCTGAGTCCCGTTGATGATCTGCCTAACAAGAGCGATATCCGCCTGGTCGACCCTTCCGTTGTTGTCTGCGTCAGAAAGCTCTGTGGCCGTCCTTTTCCCGTCGATTATCTCCTGAAGGTATACCAGGTCCTCTTCATCGATATCCTTGTCCAGATTGGCATTGCCGAAGATCTTCAGGACATAAGCACCTGATACGCCCAAGCTCTCAATTGGGGCGGCCTTTTCCATTGACGAGGCTGAGCCAATCGTCAGGGCTGCAAACGCCATTAACATGGCTATAGTGATCCATCTCATCGCAAATCATCCTCGCAACCTGGAAAAACCAGGCAGCATGCATCCATCCAGGCGACGTTCGTAGATAAAAATATTATCTATTATGACTTGATTTAGAATAGATATGCTCTAAAGCGGGGGATAATGAGGCGTCTATTCAGGAGATGGATGCTGGCCGCCCCCATCTGCAGCGCACCTCTGTGCAGCCACAAGCCTTGCATACTCGCCACGAAGAGCAAGCAGATCGCCATGCCTTCCCTGCTCCACAACGCGGCCATCTTTCATCACAAGTATCATGTCAGCATCCACAACAGTGCTCAGCCGGTGGGCGATCATGAATGTGGTTCGGCCGGCCCGGGCGTTCCTGAGGGTGTCCCTGATATAGCTCTCGCTCTCTGCGTCCAGGCTGGACGTGGCTTCATCCAGGATCAGGATTGGCGCTCCTTTCAATAGCGCCCTTGCAATGGCCATCCTCTGCCTCTCGCCACCGCTAAGGCCAACTCCCCGCTCGCCGACCATGGTATCATACCCATGTGGCAGCGAGACTATGAAATCGTGAAGGCGAGCTTTCCTGGCAGCATCCTCAACCTCCATATCGCTCGCATCGCCTCTGCCAATCCTGATGTTCTCTCTGATGGTCTGGTTGAATAAGAATACGTCCTGGGATACCACTGAGAACAAAAGGCGAAGCTTATCCAGCGAATAGCATCTGATGTCGCGGCCGCCCAAGAGTATTCTGCCAGCCTCCGGGTCCCAGAAGCGCAGCATCAGGCTGACAACCGTGCTCTTTCCAGCCCCGCTCTGCCCCACCAGCGCAACGGTTGAGCCGGCAGGAACGTCGAATCTCATTTTCGACAGGACCCTTGGCTCGGCAGGAGAATACCGGAAACACACATCCTCAAAGGCGATGGAAGGCTCGACCGCCTGGCTGGTCGGGCCGGGTTTGGCCCGGACATTTGAGAACTCCGCTGCTCCCTCCCTCACCGCCGGCTGCAGGTCCAGCAGCCTAAACAGCCTCCTGGCTCCTGCCATCGTCTGGGAGAGCTGCTTTGAGGTCTCAACAACGCCCATCAGCGAGGTAAAGACGCTTCCTGCCAGGATCACCGAGACCGGCAGGTAACTTGGCGAGAGAGAGCCCTGTCTGACGAGGAGGGAGGCGCTAAGAAGGACCGAGATCACTCCGGCCGAGACGATGCAGATGCCAAGCGCTCCTTGCAGCCCCATGTTGCGGGCCTGCCTGGCCTGAAGGGCTATGAGCGCCTTCGAGTTCCCGGATAGCTCATCCATCTGCTTATCCCTGTAGCCGAAGGCCAGCACCTCTCTCATGGCCTGAAGGCTGTCCAGAACCTGGGAGTTGAGATGAGCGATCTGCTCTCTCAACTCGGATCCAAGAGCTGAGCCGATCCAGAAGGCGAAGCGGGGAAGTGTGGCAAGCAGCATCATGTACACCAGCAGCACTCCAGCCAGGCGCGGGCTGATGGCTGCAAGTGCTGAGAAGGCCAGGACCGGCACCACAATTGCCACGACGGCAGGGCCTGCCGTATGGGCAAAGAACAGCTCAAGCAGCTCGATATCCGAGACTGCTGTGGATACCACGTCTCCGGTCCGTCTGGGGCTTAGCTTTGCCGGTGCCAGCGGCTCCATTACGCTGTAGAACCGATCTCTCAACGAGACCAGGATCCTGTAGGCTGCAACGTGGGCAAGATATGGGCCAAGATAGCCGAATGCGCCTCTGGCCAGGCCTAAAAGGATCATCGATCCGGCAAGCGGATAGAGTTCCGATGTGGGTGCGCCTGAAACCGCCCTGGCGAAGAGGACGGCACCAAGAACAGCCACACCGATGCCTGAGACCTGTCTTAAGACCTCGGAGAAGACAGCCAGCCCCATCAACCGCAAATGAGGCCGGATTGGATCGAGCAGGCGGAGGATCTCAGAATCGTCGCTGAGAAATCCATGCTCTCTAATCCATCTGCGGGTCATGCCTGAAAAGCCCCCTGTGCTGCCGTCATTCTGCTGCCTGCATGCTCGAATTTCGCATCGTCTGCCTCGCAGATCTGGACGCCACGGCTTTGGGCTGCGACCATGCGACTGTATATGCCTCCCTGATCCAGCAGCTGCTGGTGGGTCCCGGCCTCCGCTATCCTCCCCTTATCCATGACCAGTATGGTATCAGCATGCCGAACTGTGCTAAGGCGGTGCGCTATTATGAAGACGGTGCGGTCTTTGCATAGTGCCTTCAGGGCTCTTTGAATTGATGCCTCGTTCTCTGCATCCACGCTTGACGTGGGTTCGTCCAGAAGAAGTATGGGAGCTGTCCGAAGAAGCGCCCGGGCGATAGCGATCCTCTGCCTCTCGCCACCGCTAAGAAGCACGCCACGCTCGCCGATGACCGTCTGATATCCTTTCGGAAGCGCCGTTATGAACTCGTGCGCATTGGCGGCAAGTGCCGCCTCCACGATCTCCTCTGCGCAGGCGCTCGGCTTTCCCAGCCGCAGATTTTTCTCGACGGTGTCGTAGAAGAGATATGGCTCCTGCGCCACCAGAGCCATCTGAGACCTCAGGAAGTCCAGAGGAAGGCTGCGTGCGTCCTGGCCGCCTATGAGCACCCGTCCCCTTTGAGGATCGAAGAACCGGTAGATCAGATCTACAACCGTGCTCTTCCCAGAACCAGTCGCTCCGACCAGGGCTACGGTTGAACGGGGTGCCACTTTAAAGGAGATATCCTGCAGCACAGGCCTATTCTGATCATATGCAAAATGCACGCCCTCGAACTCGATTGACGGATCTAAGTGCAGCGGCATATTGGCTGAGTCGTCATGGATATCCGGCTCCTGGTCCAGGATCTCGAAGATCGCGTCTGCCGACCTCTTTCCGAGCAGGCTGAAGTGGTGGTAGAGCAGCAGATTGCTCACATGCTCGTAAAAGAGGGATCCCAGGAGCAGGACCACCACCAGCTGGTCCATCTGCAGGCTGCCCTGGCTCAGGCGGAAGGAGGCCGCGATCAGCGTCACCGAGTAGCCGAGAACTGGTACAACCTCGGAGACTAGGCTGGCGCCGAAGTAGAGCTGCAGGCTCCTCACCAGGGACCCTTCCAGATTCACCGATCGCTGATGCAGCTGTTGCCCCCGGACGCCTGACTGGTGGAAGAGCTTCAGAGTGGTCATTCCCTGCAGGCTCTCGGCAAAGTATGCGCTCAGATCCCGGTATGCTTCCCATGCCCGTCTGCTCATCTTCCACTCCTCCAGGTTTGTGAAGATCAGAAGTGAGATGGGGACCAGAGGGACGAAGGCCATCAGGATGACTGCGGATACCATGTCCACAAAGACCGCAAAGACCAGGAAGAGCATCGACGGAACCACCAGGCACAGCGCCATGTAAGGGATGTAAAGCCCCACGTAGGACTCTAAAGCCTCCACCCCGTCCACTATCGTCACTGTAAGGGCTCCGGTGTTTCTGTTCTCAAGGAAGGATGGTCCCAGATCGAAGATATGCTGGCAGAGGCGTTTGCGTATTGCAGCCTTGACCGATGCAGCCGATCGCTGGCTGGTGATATCCCTGGCAGCCTCAGCCAGGGCACGGATGCCCAGGGCCAGGATCATGCCGAAGAACAGGTCTGCCATTGAAGGCGGATCGCGGCCGTCGTAAACCCCAACAATGATTCTGCCTGCAAGCAGAAGCATGGCGATATTGGCAGCCGATCCGATCAGGCCTGAGAAGAATGTGAGGGCGATCCAGCGTCTGGCCCCCTTGCTGAACTGAAAAATCCTGCCGTCGATCAGTCCCTTCAAATCTGCTGCCCTCTGACTCCGTTATTATACAGGGGCCGGTATTGGTGCATATCTATTAATAAACCTGTTGCATCAAGTAACATCAGATATCCAAAGTAAGAGATCGATGGCCTATAAGTGCTTAAAAAAGTGGGCCTCTGGCAAGGCCCGTATTGGAGAGGAACGAAAGGGCATCATGCCGGATGCCAGCCATGGCTGGCGAGTCTCAGTCATGCTTGGCCAACATGTCCTCCACTCGCTTGAAGTCGATAAATCCCAGCGTCACGTCAACAGACATCAGCTCGACAGTGATCTGATCTCCCACGTCGATGCCCTTTGCACCGCGCTTGAGCATCCCTTCCACCGGGACGTCCAGCAGCCGAACCCATGTACCCTTCTCGGCGCTGCCTGTAACAATGGCTGAAAATCTCTCGCCGATTCTCGGCTCGAGGAGAAGAGCAGCGGCAGACTTGCCTACCTGGCGCTCAACCTTGGCGACTATATCCTCTTTTCTCGTGCAGTTATCGGCATGTAGATCGAGCTCGTCCATTGTGTAGGGCGTCGGCCTCCCCTCAATAGCCGCTTTGAGCAGGCGCTGGGTGATCAGGTCTGGATAGCGCCTGTTGGGGGCAGTGGAGTGGGTGTAGTCCTTGACCGCCAGGCCGAAATGACCGGCTGCCTCCTCTCCAGGCATCTCTGCCACGTACTCTCCATTTCCAAGAAGCTTGATCACGGCCAATGATAGATCGGGAAAACGAAGCGGATCGGCCTTCTTCATCATGGTCAGAAATATCTCCAGATCTCTGGAGCTGGGATTTTTTGGAAGCTTAAAGAAGTTCTCAGCGGCTATCTCGACTATCCGATCCCACCTTTTTGGGACGCTCACCACTCTGCGAATGGAAGGAGAGCCATGCTCTGCCAGGTAGCGGACCGTCACACCGTTTGCTGCGATCATGAAGTCCTCGATTATCTGCTTTGCCCGGTTGGTCTCCTCGACCAGCAGATTGCAGATCTTGTCATCCTTGAAGACCGGTTTTGCCTCTATCGTCTCCAGGCTGAGGGCGCCCTGCGCATGCCGAAGGCTCTTCATCATCTGAGCTGCCCTGTCCTGGAGTAGCAGGTTTTCTGCCAGGCCGTCTGCTGATGCGACTGCAGATGGCATGGGCGCATCTCCATCCAGCCATTCAGCAACGCTATTGTAGGCAAGCTTGGCATGGTTGCGCACCACAGCCCTGTAGATGTCTGACTCGACGAGAGATCCGTCCTGGGCAATTGTCATATCAACCACCACTGCCAGACGATCCTGGTTCGGATTCAACGACGTGAGGTTGGTGGAGAGCTTTGGCGGCAACATGGGAAAGATCTGGGCAGGGGTGTAGACGGAGGTGGTATTGTGCTGGGCGTCGCGGTCGATGGCAGAGTCCTTCTTGACCAGAGCATCGACATCTGCCACAGCCACGAGGATTCTTGTCCTTCCATCCGGGAGGGTCTCGGCAACGGTCAATTGATCCAGATCTTCCGAGTCGTCATTGTCGATGGATGCCCAGAGAAGATCTCTCAGGTCGCGGGCCTGCGGGACACCCTCTGCCTTTGCCGGAGCGTTGATCTGTGCGAGCTCTGAGATGCACTCAGCAGAGAAGTCGGGCATAAGCCCTCGAAGGAGCATAGTGCCTCTGGCGATCTTCTGCAGGACGGCTCGATTCCGGAGTTCTTGTCTTTTGCCGATAAAATTCATGAGTTACCCTCAGGCCTGTGATTAGACGTTGTTCTGGGATCTGCGAAGCAAGAACCGGGAGGCTCTCGGCCGAAAAGGCCGACCTCCGTGATTGCTGGGAAAGCAGCGATTCTGTCGCAGATTGACAGATGAGGCCGTTTCATCCAATACCCTATCGGATATCCATTTTATATAAATATTGGGCCTGCCATCTTTCGTTGATAATCCACCACAGAACCCAAAGATGTGCGGGGAAAATGCGAGGTTATGTTTACTCACCGCATTCTTCCGGGAACGTGTGCCGCTATCGCGTGGATGAGGCAGGATACTGTAAGGCTTGTTATATAATAAATATTAAATCGTATTAACGAATTTGGGTAAATTACGCCCGACTTTGTCGAGGTGGCGGAACGATTGCAGAGGCCTGTATGTTTTTCGCAGGGACGCAATAGTCGTATACCTTGCGGATTCATACGTCGTCACAACCCAAACGATCCATGTCCTATTCCAAAAATGGCGCGTTTTCCACGGCAGCGCTGATATCTCTTGATGGTAAAGAACGCCAATCACCATGGTGGCAGAGGTTGCCGATCATTTGTTCATTTTACGGCTCTAATCAGGAAATACTCCCCACAGTGGCCGTTCTTCAGATGATCCAGATTCGTCATCAGCCTCCTGCTGAATTCGCCATCAACGTCGATCTCCTCGAATCCGAGATCCTCAAGAATCCCTATGTCAGCCTCCGGCCGTCTTGCGTTGCTCGACCATAATCTGGCCATCAGATCGTCGTCCATATCTTGGTATCGGGGCACTCGCCTCTCAGTAAGCATTATCAAAGGCACGGATAAGTGCTGCCATATCCGATTTCTCAGGGGTTTATCCGCGGTACGCAGATACCATGTCCCATCGATAATCACCATGCGGCCACCGGGCTTAAGAATCCTCCGCCATTCTGCCAGGGCCCTCTTCGGATCGGGAATGGTCCACAAGACGTACCTATTTACCACCGCATCGAACGATTCGCCTTCGAACGGCAGGTTCTCGGCATCGCCCAAGACGAACTCCAACGAATTATGGAGAGAGGAGGAGTTATCCCTGGCCCTCTTCAGCATCCCTTCAGAGACGTCGATCCCGGTGACCTGATGGCCCATCTCGGCAAGCATATTGGCCATGATTCCAGGCCCGGTTCCCACGTCCAGCACTCTGAGAGGCTCACTTCCCAGAGCCCCGGCAAGGATCCTCTGCCACACCCTTTTGTCCCTCCGAAAATAGATCACCTGCCGGACATTCTTATCGTATTCTCTGGATCTCGTATTCCAGTGTCCCTTTATTCTATCTTTCATTGAATATGCTCCATTGAAAAAAATTCAAATGATCGGTCAGGCACCAGCCTGCCACCGATCGTAGCTTGGATACACAAAGACCCCGTTCTTCTTCACGTCGAAGTCTATCCGGCAGAACCTGTCCACGTACTCCTGATGTATGGCCTCGGGATCGATATCGGAGAAAAGATCAGGATAGAACAGCTTGGCCAGGTAAGCGGTGCCTATTATGTTGTTTCCGGCGCCGCTAACAATCCAAAAGCTGATGCAGTACACGTTATCTTCCTTAACCGCTTTGGTATTGCCAAGCTCGGTGCGGTTGATGACCGACTCATGGTTAGCCTCCATTTTTGCTGGATCATCTATATCATAACCCGTATCCCAACTTGACACAGCTTTGAATATGTATCTTGGATCCTCTTCTACCACCAGCTCGGGGTCTATATCGAGCATCGCAGAATACATCGAATCGTCAGGACCCACCTTCTTGTCGACGATGTTCTTTCCTCCGGCAAGCAGCAGGACCTGTCCCAGCCTGCTGCCAGAGGCATAGCAGTAATATGGGGTGTACTCAAAGAAGCCTGTCGGTTTCTCGTCCTCCGCAATGGTGCTGGTTCTGCTCCTGAATAGATCGTAATATTTAGAGTACCAGCTTATGAACTCTTCAGCCTCGGCCTCTCGATCAAGGATATACCCATAGGTCCTTACGTTTTTCACCAGCGTATCCTGCTCTCTCATGTTCAATGAGATAATCGGGATTTTTGGCAGCTTCTGCTTGAATATGCTCTTCTGGGCGAGCCCACCCAGACGTGCCTCTGCCCGCTCGATATTGGTCTGAACCGCATCGGGTTTCAGGCTGATTATCTTCTCGAAGTCCAGGCCTTCGGCTTTGGCTCCCGAGTCCCCGGCAACAAAAGGCAACTGGGCAAGTTTTGGAAAGAACTTCTTATGGGCTGACCTGTTCTCTCCTCCGGCAACTAAGATGTCCTCTGCCCCCAGTATCCTGGTCATCTCAATTCCGTTATATCCCACGTTTACCAGCCGCTTTATGGGCTTGTTGACCGTCTCAGGCTCGCCAAGAATATCCACATAGGTGAGCCTCTTCTCTCGTCCTTCCAGGATAGCCGAGACCTGCTCCAGATCGGACTCGTCTATCTTGCCATCGAAGTTGGCGTCGCAGAGCATTGTGGCCTCATTTGTGCCTGCAATTACGCCTTCAAGATAACGTAGGTCCTCATCATTCAGATATTCGTCCATATTGGCATTTCCATAGATCTCAAGCACGAAATCTTCTGCAACTGTGGGAACGCAAGCTAGCAGCATTAAGATCAGGGGCACAGCAAGATAGCATATATTCTTCATGGATTTGCCGGAAACCTCTAAGCATATGGAAAGGAGCTTTGGCGATCGCATATTCATGATACTGCTGCCATTAGTAATAAATCTAGCTACATACATACGAAATCATAATAATAAATTAAGACAAAGTCGGTTAAATGACGGCACTGAAACTTGAGCGCTTGCATCGTCGCGCCTTGATCTCCGTGAACGTAACTATTTTATGGAAAAATTGATGAGACCGCCAGCGAACGCCCGCACCTGGCATATTTTTGCCGTGCTGGACAGAAGGCTGGCTGGCCCCTCGTACCCACTCCTCGGAAACCTCTTGGAAATCAGCTCATATTCAGCATGCTCTTGAGCAATCCTCCCTTATCTCAGCCAGGAGGTCACGCCTCAGATTTATGCTGGCCATAGCAGGCTCGAGCTCCACCGACGGATCGTTGGGACTCCTTGGCCCGATGTTTCCAGCCCCATCCCTGAAAATAACATAGACTGTACGCAGGCCGTCTCCGGGGATCAGCGACCATTGCTTTTCCCTGCCAAACGGCTCCCACGTCGAGTTGCTCAGGTCAGGGTAGTTGGAGATCAGCATCTCAACCGTGTCGGGATCTGCCCAGATGTTCAGCGTCACATCATCCGACCTCGTGGAGGTCTCGCCCCCATTGATGATCAGATATCCCGATGGCGGGATGGGATCTGCTCCGGGAGTCGCCGATACCGTCCTGGTTGGAGAGCTCTCCACAGGTTGCGCCTTCTTGACCACTCCTGTTGCCCGGTAGTAGTATGTCACCCCGTTTTCCAGCCCCGAATCGGTGTAGCTGAAGACCGCAGGATCGATGACAATTGGGTCCCAAGGCCCGGACGGGCTCTTCGACCGGTATAGCACCAGATAGTCGTGCAGAGGAAGCACCCCGATGTTCAGGATAACCGAACCTACGCCCGGGATTGCCCTCAGGCTCGTCGGAGGCAAAACCGCATCGTCGCCAGGATCGTTTGGATCTCTGCCACCAGAGACCTCGGAGCCGTCGCTCTCACCTCCACCATCTGTATCGGAATTCCTGGGATCGGTACCAGCTTTTAGCTCCTCGGCATTTGTGAGGCCATCGCCATCAGGATCGCCACCGGGGCCAGAGTCCCCGACGCCGTCAGCTGGGTTCAGACCATGCTCCTCCTCCCAGCCATCGGGAAGTCCGTCCCCGTCCCCATCGTCGTCAGTCCTCATGTTGAAGGCCAGTCTTGCCTCACGATGGAAGTTCCCTACAAGCGGCGAGTACGCATCTGCCCTAACCCTCGCATCGTATACGCCAGTGCGTGCTGTCCTGGTGAACATGCAGCCGTATATCCCATCATCTGCCTTGCCGTCTCCATGAGCTCCGTCATCATACAGGCCGATGTTCACCTCTTCAGATGGCAGGACGACAAGCGCAGTCTCAACCTCAGGTGTCATCACCTGCAGGCTTATTGAGGCCCCAGCTATTGGCTCGGTGTCGGTCAGGAAGGCAAGGATTGGCAGGGACGAGCCGATCTTCCGCTTCTCAGGAGGCAGTCCCAGGAATACTTCCAGTGTGGCCTTGCTCTTGACAGAGGCCTCGATCAGATAGCTGCCCTGGTTGGGGAACTCCACAGGCCCTGCACGACCGATATTCACTGTCCATGGACCGTCAGCTGGCAAGGGGACCTTGAATATCTGATGGGTATCGTCCGTAATTGTGGGGCTCAAGATCGATCCTGCGGGATCCCACAGGGTCACTGCAGGCGGCCCGCCCGAAGGCACGCCCCTCCAGTTGTAATTGACGACGAATGTGGCCTCCGTTGCCCCTTTCTCCATGTTTATGGTGTGGTTGATGGAGGAGTCGTTCCACATATACGATCCCCTGATGGCGGCTATCCTCTGCTCGAGGAGAGCTGTCTCTGCAAACGCCCTGTATACGTCTGCCAGGTCGTTTGGCAGGTCGCCGCTATGTGGTTCTATTACGTACTCAAACCGGCCTCCGCTCTGAGATGCCAGTTGCTCAAGCCTCTCTCTATCTGCGTTGGACCCCAGAGCCACTGAATGAATCCGGGTTTTTATCTTGGCAGGATTGTTGGTGGATGCGTCGTAGTCGATCTTGCAGCTGTCGCATACCACGTCTTTTATCCATTTGTCAGTGTTCTCAAGGCCGTCGCTCAGGACTACGATCCACCAGTTGTGATCCGCAGAACCGCTGCTGTCCAGCTGGTCCTGGGCGCTGTAGATGCCGTCTCCGATAGAGGTGGCCAGCCAGGCTCCCGCTTCGTCCTGGTCGAGGGCGTTGATGGCATTCGTTATGTCAAGGCGGTTTGCTTCTGTGAAGCTGCTAAGCGCCCTTGATGTGACGGCATCGCTGCTGAACCAGATCAGGCCAACCATGTCCCCGGTCCGGAAGGAGTTCAGGTAGAGCGTGGCGGCGTCTATCGCCCCGTAGATCTTGTCAGTCGGATCGGGCGTCTCATAAGCAGGTCCAGTCCATGCTGGCTCAAGCATCGTCCCCGACCTGTCGATGACAAGCATGCTGTCGGAGTTTATCACGTCCTCGAAGACGACAGCATTTGCCTCGCTATCGGATATGCTGCCGCCAGCCATGCTGACCTGCAGGTCGTATGTTCCGGCTGCCAGATTTGCCGGCTGGACCGCAAGCCAGTACTGGCCCATGACCTCAGTCCCCGTGACAACGTCGAAGTCCGTTCCTCCGACGGTGACGGTGAAGTCCTCTGGATCAAGGCCGTTCATCGATCCTCCGGGTCCCAAAACCTCAAGATGGACCTGGAAATTGTTGAGGTCGCCAGTGTCCACCCTGGCTGGATCAGAGCCTTTGGGCCACAGGATGTTCAAGGTGGGAAGCCCGCCTCCTGTGCTAAACGTATATCTATAGGCGGCCGGCAGCTCAGCCGCACCCACAACAACGACGACCCTGTCATAGCCGTGGTTGGGGAAGCTCCTGATAAAATCACGGCCCCTGACATCGAACTCGCTGGCGCCCATGATCAGATCGTCGTTGTCGATAACCAGCAGATTGTATATCAGTTGCACATTGGAGGCGGCAGTCTGGCGGAAATCAACGCTCACGATCGGCGAGTCAGCGCTGGGCCTCACCACGTAATACTTGGCAGACCAGTCTCTGATCTCGTCGGTCGCGGTGACCGAGTCTCCTACCGGCATGGTCCGATCCAGGGATAGCTTCGGAGAGCTGTAGGCACCGGGTTGCTGATCGTCATCGATGTAGCGGTACTCTGCAGGGACATTTGATCCTGTGAGGTCTTTGGCGTAATTGGCCACGATGAAGTCGGCAAAGGCGTCGGTGAACGTGGTGCCGGGGCTGAGCTGGCCTAAAGCGGCGTTGATCCTCTGTCGATCATCAGACCCGCCTCCGTTGCGGGAGTAGACTTCCCGGATAAAGTCGATCCCGCGCTGAGGCTCAGCCGTCACTGCGCCGTATCTCTCGGTCAGGTAGGTCCAAAATAGGCATGACGAGTAGGACTGATCTATCAGAGGCTTGTCTGTGCCGGCCATGAGGAACCAGTTGGATTCCGGGAAGTACGCTGCCATCGTGCCTGCGCCGTTGCTGCCGTCCAGATCTGCATAGATCTTATCCTGCATCATTCTGGCAGTGCCATCTGTCACAAGCCCGCTCCAGCCACCGTATCTCCATTCCACCTGATGTAGCATCTCATGAAGGGGAATTGCCTCGAGGTTCAGGTTGTTTACGAAGATCTGGGGAGCGAGGGATATTCCGCAGCCTGTTCCGTCGCAGTAAGCCATCCCGCCTCCGTCGGTCGGATGGATCTGGATCGGCAACTCCGCGCCCCATGTCGGATCGCTAAAACGGAAATCTCCGGTGGTGTCGGTATATATTCCGTAGATGTCCTCAAGCTGGCTGTCCAGATCGTTGACGTTAGCGCCTGTAATGCACTTGTCCGGATGAGCTGTGCAGTCATCAGTGTAGTGGATCCTGAAGTGGCCGTTTGCAGTTTGCTGGCTCAGATCCAGGTCGGAATCGATGGTTATCGCTGATACAGAGATTATGCTGATTAAATAAATCAAAGAAATTATATAAGCCAGAGACAGTGCTCTGGTGGCTCGTTTACCTTTTATGGCCATGGAGATCGTCTCGAATACATGTATGATTAAATGATATAGTTAGCGCAGAGAGATATTTTAAATTTTCCATATACGATTTATTTTAAACATAATGGATATTACAATGGCTTTTGAATTCACAAAGACCAAAATCCTTCGATAGCAGAAGACAGGATGCTCTCGAATGATGTATCTTTTCAGATCGAAAGTAGCTGGGTCCATTCATCGAGGGAGTCTCAAATGTTTTTAAGAAGACGTTGTGCCAGCTCATCCTGAAATATCGCAGTAGCTTCGAGCAGTCCCATATATATTCATGCCAAAGAACACGGGTATATAACAGTGAGGATTTTTCAGCCAGCGCTTCCGGTCAGGCACCGGGTGCTGCTCAGCAGAACGGCCAGGGTCTTTTTTTTCCGCACCAGCACTCCGGCCTGTTGGCATGAGCCCCAAATCCTTCTCGAGATTTCCGCGGTCTAAATATAGGAGAGGGTGAGAGGAATGATTTGGTGAGTCGATTATGAAAGCTATAGGGATTGTCGGAAGTCCGAGAAGGAACGGAAATGTCGATACGCTTGTTCAGGCCGTGCTGGACGGTGCCGAAGAGGCCGGATATCAGACGACGAAATACCATCTGAATGATATGAGGTACTCCGGATGCCAGGCATGCAACTACTGCAAGAGCCACGAGAACTGCAGGCTGGATGACGATTTATCAGGGCTTCTAAGCGCAATCTCAAATGCCGATGCAGTCGTATTCGGATCTCCGATATACTTCTTCCAGTTTACTGGCCAGTTTCGTCTGATGGTAGACCGGATGTACTCACTCATTGATGAGGAGTTCAAATCCCGACTCAGTCCCGGCAAGAAGGCCGTGATAGTCACCAGCCAGGGCGACCCAGACCCCGATGCCTACGACAACGTCCCCAGGGAGTTCGCCAAAGCCCTGAGCCTGCTGGGCTTTGAGGTGATCGATACGATCAAGATGGTAAGCGGCATCGCCCCAGACGACGTAAAGGGCAGAGGAGACCTGCTCGAGAAGGCAAGGGAGGCAGGCAGGTCGTTATGATCATGGAAGAGATCTTTAAAGCGGCGGTGCGCACGGGAAGGCCCTTGATCCATACTGGACTTCGATAGGTCTTTTTCGGAAAAGAGCTTCTACTTTGAGGTATCAATTCGGTGTGGTGAGACAGCCTTGGCCAAGATGAAGATTCGAGGCGGAGACCTCGATCTGGTTGAGTACGATTTTCAGCCGTTCTTTCCTGGGGAATGCATCCGCACACTGGGATTTGAGAAGGATTACTGCCTTGAGCCGGCGAAGGGGTGGGTGAGGGTGACTGCGCCCGGTCGTATTCACTTAACCGTGCTGGATATGAACAGATTCGCTCCCAACCGGCCAGGCGGGGGCGGCTTAGGCTATGCCCTTCAGATCTACTGCTCTGCAGAGGTAGAGTGTACACCCTCAAAGATCGAGATCGATCACTCACGCCAGCCCATAGCTCGACATTTTGTCGAGGTTTTCCGAAAGACAGTCCGCTACGGCGGAGGCTTCAATATAACAATCCGGGACCACGACAAGAAGCACGTGGGACTTGGATCAACCGGCTCAGTCCTCTTAGCCCTGGGCCATGCCATGAACGCCGCCCTGGGATCGCCTCTCAGCGCTGAGCAGATTCGTCTTCTTCTGGGCCATAACTACGTGGAGGAGACCGAGGACGGCCGGGTTGCCAACGGCTTTGAGACGGGGGTTGGGCCGGCCGCAGCGACTTATGGCGGCATGGTGATCACCGGAGACGAGCTGGCGCTGGTCTATCGCCATCGCTTTGCTGAGGACATGAACGTGTTCATCACAATACCCCACACGGTGGTATCCTCTGCGGGGAGATCGGAGTTCGACCTGCTGATGAACCGGGCCAGAAAGCTCGATTATCAGGACAGGGAGCTGAAGGCCTATATGATGATCATGGACCTCATCCCGGCCCTTGAAAGAGGCGATCTGGAAAGGATAGGCGAGATCGTCTGGGAGATCGAGTTTCGTGGCTCGAAGAGGGCTGAGGTCGAGCATCACGGATTTGAGATATACCGGCACATGAGCCTTCTTCGGGAAGCTGGCCTGGAGTTTGTGGGAATGAGCTCGGTTGGCCCAAGCATAGCCATAGTGACCGAGAAGAGCCAAGGAGAGGTGTCCAGGCTGATCGAGCCGCTGGGACTCGAGATCGCCATATCGACTAAGGTGGACAACGAGGGACTCAAGGTGGCATTCGAGAGCTGAAATACGGGGGGCCTCGCACAGCCAGCGATACGACAATCTATCGAAAAAGAAGTTGAGGGGATGGTGCATTGAGGCCTCGTCCCCTCTGTCCTTTCTCATCTAGGCTTCTGCCGGATAGACGAACGCCCCCAGACTCTGCGGGTCATCTATCCCCTGAAACCGCTTCAGGTACTCCATGTGTATCTCCTTTGGATCCATATCGGCGAAGAGCTGGGGATAGAGCCACTTGGCAAGGTAGGCAACTCCCACGAAGCAGGCTGGCCGAGTCGTGACCTCGTAGGATACTGCATAGACAGATCCGTTCTTCACAGCCGATACGTTCGAGAGCCCAGGTCTTGACAGAAGCTCGCCTCTGGCCTGCTCCAGCTTATCCCTGGATGTCCACTTCACCATGAACCGGGGATCTTGGGCCATGAGCCATTCGGCGTCCACAACCGGCGAGTCACCTTTCAGCTGGCTGCCAAGGTTCTTTCCGCCTGCCAGGGTGCAGAGACGCTCAAGCGCCGAATCCCTGCCAGCGGCTCCGTACTCCTTGGAATACTCCATATAGACCAGCGGGCGGTCATTTTCATCCTGGCCAGCCAGTCTCTTCTCTATGAGGGCGAGATGGCCGCGGTAATATCCTGCGAACCCCTCCGCTGCCTGCCGGCGACCCAAGATCAGACCCAGCATCCTGATCTCCGTCTCAAGCGTATCAGGATCGGTGAACTCCATCCGCACAACTGTGATATTGGGGGGAAGCTGCTCTTCAAGGCCGACCGGGTCCTTCTTGCTGGTCAGGACCAGGTCGGGGCGAAGAGAGATCAGCGCCTCCAGGTCAGGCGTCCACATGCTGCCGATGGACGGCAGGCCGCCAAGATCTGAGAAGTACTCGCCGTCCTTTGATATGGCAGATGATGTGCCGACAACCTGGCCAGAAGCCCCGAGGATGCGGACGGCCTCGGCGTATGTTGTGGAGAATACAACAAGCCTCGTGGCTGGCATGGGGATTCTTACCGTCCTGTTGGCGGCGTCGATCACCACAAGCTCGCTCTCAGCTCCTGCCAGGATCTCTTCTGTCCTGGCCAGGTCTGCCAGGTCGATCTTGCCGTCTGCGTTGGCGTCGGCAAGCTGTGTGGGCGGGGCTGCGCCTGCCAGCATCTCCCGCAGGGCATTTACATCCTCCTGGTCAAGCGTCTTATCCATGTTGGCGTTTCCGAAGACCATGAGGACTGGCTCGGAGCTGGCCACTGCCGGGGCTAAAAGTGCCAGAAGGGCCAAAAAGACGGCACAGGCCAAATCAGGCCTCATTTAGCAGCCCTCCGCTGGGTAGCAGAAGACGCCGTCTTTCTCAGGATCGAAGCTCACCCCCATGAAGTCGGTCAAGAACCGGCGGTGCAGCTCAGCGGTATTGAGATCCTCGAAGAGATCGGGGTAGAGCCACCTGGCAACGGCGGCCGCTCCCAGCGGCAGCTGGGGGCCTATCGAGAAGTCGCCGGATATTATGTGGACCCTGCCGTCTTTCACTGCCGCGGTTCCCTCAAATCCCAGGACCCCTGAGATCTGATGTCGGTAGGCCTCCATGGCGGTTCTGTTGCCGTCCTTGTAGCCGCCCTGGTAAGAGAGGCCGATTATGACCTCGGGATCTTCCGATATCACATACTCCGTCTCCAGATCCCCGTTGTAGGCGATCTGGCCGGCAGCGATATTGATCCCGCCTGCCAACTCGCAGAGGTCGGTGTAGCCTGTACCGTTGGCGTAAGCCCAGCGCACAGAAGGACCGGTAGCGGACTTCATCTCCCGCTCCATGAATACCCGGACGTGCTCGCCGTCTGGTATGTCAGCAGCCCGCGACTCGACCATATCCATCGTCTCCCGGTACCACTTCAGGTACTCTTCTGCCTTCTTCTGGTGGCCCAGCAGGTATCCAAGAGCCCTCATCTCGGTCTCGACCGACGCCGCCCGGGACAGGTCGTAGCGCACGACGGCAGTGCTTTTTGGAAGCTTTGACTCCAGAAGCTCGGGGAGAGGCGAGTTTGTAAAGGTCAGCACCAGGTCGGGATGAAGTGATATTATCTTCTCCACATCCGGCTCCTTGACCTTGCCCACCGACTGCCTGGTGGATAGGTTGGGGAATAGGGCCCGCCTCTCGACTACCGTCTCGTCAACGCCTGTCACCTGGTCTTCGCCGCCCAGCACCACAAGGGCGCAGGCGTGGCGCATGTTCAGGGGAACTGCGCTTTGCACCGGGGTTTTAACGGTAACTGTCCGCCCTGAGCCGTCTATCAGAGATATCGATTCGGCCTTGCCTGAGATTATGGCTGAGACCTGCTGGACGTCTTTTTGGTCGATCTTGCCGTCACAGTCGGCGTCTGAGAGGTTGGTCTTCTCAAGCTTGCCTGAGATTATGCCCTCCAGGTACGATACGTCATCCTGATCTATAGTGCCGTCCATGTTGGCGTTTCCGAAGATCATCAGCGTCTGGTCTGCTGATGAGAGGCCGGAGAACGCCATCAGCATCAATACGGTTATTGCTATTGTTTTCATTTCGCATCCCTCCACGAGGTCCTATCCCTTCAGGGTCTCGGGTCTCATAGTACTTTGTCGCGAATAGGTGTTATTATATGCGAACAATTTAGAAGAACAGGTATTAGTAGGTTTTTGCCTCTACTAGGTTGCATGGATGGGCTTAGAGCGAGGGGGGTCTGGGGCAGGTGGGACAGAAATGATAGGATACCTGTTGGGAAGAGGGAGGTTTAAAAAGTAGGATCTATATAAAATTAACTGGAGATTCTCTTAGATAGGGTATCGAATTCATTCCTACAAATATTATGGCCCATAAGGGAATTCTTGTTCTATTTTAAGATAGATAATGATGAATTTATGTTACTTTAATAGAAAGATTTATAATAGTGAATCGACGCCTGATGGATAATTGTCGGCTAGAGATTTGGGGCGAGAAAACATATTGATGAATGAAATGGATGAACTTAGAATATCAGGAGTTTAAACCACATAATTAAATTACCAGTCCAAAGAGGCGTGAATATGACATTTTATCCAGCCACCGTAACCTTCGAGCTAACCAATGCCTGCAATCTGAGGTGCAAACATTGTTTCTCTTTTGCTGGAGAAATGCTTGAAGATGAACTTAAATTTAATGAGATCCAAACACTCCTTAGAGAATTGTATGATTTAGGGACGATGGAGATCGATTTTGGGGGGGGCGAGCCCTTATTGAGGAAGGATCTCCTGCAGATTCTTGATACTGCCCAGTCTTTGGACTTTGAAATGGTAATTCTTACCAATGGGACCCTTCTCGATGACAAAATAGCAAAGAAGTTGTCCAACTTTTCAATCAAGCATGTGCAAATAAGCGTCGATGGTCTCAAGATGGCCCATGAGCACCTAAGAGGGTCGGGAACATTTGATCCAACGATCGAAGCCATGAAATCTTTGCGGAATGAAGGGGTGAAATTTGTCGTTAGATCGACAGCGACCAAGGAGTCATTGAGGGATATAAAGAAACTTGCTGATATCTCAGTTGAATTTGGGGCCTACCAATATGGAGTTGTGAGGTTCTTTCCTGCAGGAAGGGGTATGGCATACAAAGAGGACCTCATGCTAAACGCTAATGAGATGCTAATGCTCCACGAAACAATACGCGATATCGATAAGAAGTATGGTCATAAAATCGAAATCAAGGCAGATCACTGCGGTTTCTTTGAAGGAGAGCTATTCAAAGAATTGAAAGAGAGCAAAACGCTGATTTGCCCTTGTGCGAAGACCTGGTGCCTTATCAAGCCAAATGGCGTCGTTAGTCCTTGTGAAATAGCGACATTTTACGCAGGCAACGTGAGAAAAATGGGATTTAAGGAAATCTGGGAGAATGCTCCAATTTTTAGGTTGTTCAGGGGATTCAAGCCGGAATTGATGAAAGGCAATTGCAGCGCATGTCAACATAAATACATATGTGGTGGATATTGCCGTGCTTTGGCTATCCTCCATAATGGGGACATATATTCGGAGGATTTTACATGCTATCATGTCATGAAGAAGAATCACAAATGATTATGCAATAATGACAGCTATTTGGTCGCATAGCTCATACATAGATGCTATCAGAGTGATAAAGAAGAATACAGCGACAATAATTATATGCAACACACTTATTGCTGTAGGGAGTGGCCTTACTGCGCCGTTATTTGTGCGATATCTTGAGGTACTGGGAGCCACCCCACGGATCATTGGATCTATTGAAGGAATTAATTATGTCCTTCTATTTGCGACAATACTTGGTGGTTATTTAGCAGATCTCCTCGGTAGAAAGAAGATAATTGTAATATCTCACGCAATATTCTCTGTCGCTCTTCTCTGGTTCGTATTTACGAACACTTGGATTTGGGCAATCCCAGGAATCGTGCTTCTTGGTGGTAGAGTGTTATCAGAACCAGCAATTGATGCGCTGTTAGCTGATGAAACTGCCAGCAAAGAGCGTGGAAAGATTTATTCTTTAATGTGGATACTGATTACTTTGGCGTCAATTGGATCCTCTTTGGGATTAACATATATAACTTCATTAATTGGTCTCTATTATGGAGTTAAATTTGGATTTACATTATATTTCATTTTAGTTATTTTATCTTTATGTCTATTTTATATATTCCTAGAAGATAATGAACATAAGCATACGCCAGCGGTCAACTTCAGTAAATTTAGAGACGATCTTTCCAAGACTATGAAAGCTTGTAGCTCTGATTATTGGCACTTCTTTGCTTACTATTTAGCAGAAACTCCTGCCAGGATGCTATTAAGTACCTATTACGTGCTATTTTTGGTTCATGCTGCAAGTAGTACGGATGCTCAAGCGGCAATGGTATTCAGCATTGCAATGATAATCTATCTAGTTACTCAAATAATTGTTGGTCCATTAATTGATAAAGTGAATAGAAGACACGCCCTGTCGTGCATGTTGATCGCTACTCTTGTCACTACGATGTTATTTATTTTATCTAATAATTTATTATTAGTGATCGCCTCCTGTGCCGTTATGCTCGCCACAATTTTTTTGGAACAATATATGCATCTAATATTCATGGCAGACGTTACAGCAAATGAGAACAGGGGAACCTCTCTTGGCTTAATGCAGACAATCATTGGTATGGAAAGTGCATTAAGCGTCTTTGTCGGCGGATTCCTATTTGAAATGAATCCTTTTTATCCTTTTGAAATTGCCATTCTGTTTCTAGTTTTTTCATTATTCATTTTTAATAGATTGGTCGGAGTTAAAAGGCCGTTGCATTCACCATAGCTTTAATACGAACAATAATAACATATCCTATTACAAAAATCTTAAATAGTATGAAAACATATGAAATCACGCAGGAGGTGATACTGCAATGGAGACGTATGTGAAGCCCGAGGTGAAAGCCACCTACGTTGTCGGATCTGTACACACTCTATGTGTGTCCGTGAGATAAATGACTAAGATGGTGCGCAAATAGGCAGCTTAGCTGCCGTATTTGCCACCACGTCGCAGAATCGTCTAGGGCGGGTGCTATCTTGAAGTACGGAAATTATAAAAAAAGACCGGATCTAAAACAAAGGAATTTGGATTCAAAACTACTACTTTATGATCTCAATAAAGGTTCCTTGCTCGAACTTAATTCCAGTGCTAGATATATATGGTTGAATATAGATAATAAAAATATGAACGATTTGATCAGCGATTACGCTGAGCATTATGGAATTGAACTTGATATCGCAGCAAAGGATGTTGCTGCTGTTATAGACGAGCTAGTTAGAAACGAGTTTATAGCCGAGGCCTGAGACTATGTTTGATCTGAGGAAAGTCACTCTTTACGTTACTAGCGCCTGCAATTTACATTGTTCCCACTGCTATGCCAGTTCGGGCCTGCCCATGGACAATGAACTCAGCATAGATGAGGTAAGAATCCTTCTGGAGGAACTCTATAACCTGGGTGTATTCGAGCTAGAATTCAGTGGAGGAGAACCGTTTATGAGGCACGATTTTTTGGAAATTCTAGATCTAGCAAATTCAATGGATTTCTCTTTAGAAGTGCTCACTAATGGTATCCTTATTGATGAAAACATTGCCAATATTATGAAAGAGTTAAGTGTTAGAGTTATCCAGGTACCTTTGGAGGGTCTTGAGGAAACTCATGAATCTATAAGAGGAAAGGGAACATTTCATAGAGCGATTGATGCAATAAAGCTTCTCAAAAACGCCGGCCTAAAAGTTCAGGTGCGTACTACAATAACAAAGAGATCTTTGCCTGATTTAGAGCCTTTGACTAAACTGATCACCAGTATGGAAGTGGATTCATTCCTTGCTACAGAATATATCCCCATAGGGCGCGGATTAGGTAGGAGCGATCTCATGCTGGGGCAGGAAGAAAAAGATAAATTAAAGAAATCCTTGGACTTCCTAAGGATATCCCACGGTCCGAAAATATCAATTCGAGGCGATGCATATGGATGTTTCGAGTCCAACGATGATATGGCAAATTTTGGAGAATCTGATAGATCCATATTATGTGGAGCACTTAGAGGGGATTGGTGTGGAATCCTGCCAAACGGTGTAGTGACTCCTTGTGATATAATTCCGTTCTACGCAGGCAGTATCCGCTTACAAAAAATGATGGATATATGGAATAACTCTCCTGTAATCAAGACATTCAGGCAATTCGATCCCCAAAAACTAAAGGGCGCCTGTGGCTCATGCAGTTCAAGGGTGATGTGCGGCGGTTGCAGGGCATTAGCGTTTCTCTTCTATGGAGATTTTTACGAAGAAGATCCTATGTGCTGGAAGGCTAAGAATTCGGTTCTACGACCACCAATTGAAGTTGATGCTGGGGATGGCATCGGAATAGTTGGGTGAAAATTATTTAGACACAGTTAAATTTTCAAGAAAACTCACTTGAAAGATACTGCCGCACAAGCTCTTCGAGCAAACTAAAGCAAGATAAGATAATGACAACTGGAACAGGAGAAAGGCAAAAATGATAGCCCGTTTGATTTGCCTAGCAGTCTTGTTTATGTCCATTGGGGCTCAGATCGCCTCAACTGCAGATTACACTCTTAGAATCTACGGAAATGCTAACCTGGATGATACGATAAACGATATGGATGTGGCATTTGTCCGAGATGTCATTAAGGGCACAAAAGCACCCACCTGTCTTGCAGATGCCAATCATGATGGGAACATCGATGAGATGGACATAGCTCAGATCGAACAAATCATCGCCGGCACGAATAATGAGATAATAATCATTGATTCGTCTAACAGAACGGTAACTGTAGATCTCCCAGTGAAAAGCATAGCAGTATGCGGAACAGAGAAGGCAGTTGCTCTTCGTATCCTGGGATCAATGGACAGAGCTGTGGGAGTGGCAGAGTCCATTGTTGTCAAGGATTATGCCAGGAGATTCTTCCCAGAGATTCAGGGACTCCCCACGATAGGCGATATGGAAATAGACTATGAGGCAGTCCTATCTCTCAAGCCGGATATAATCCTCACGTATTCCGTTCAAAATGTAGAGGATGAGAAATTGCCTGGAATAGTCGTGCTAAACTTTGACTTCTATCGTGCCAGAAATATTTTCCAGGAAATGAAGACCCTCGGTTATATCTTAGGCAGAGAGGATCGAGCACAGAAGTATATAGATTTCTGCAAACCAATCCTCCAAGACATAGAAACGAAATTGACCAGCATTCCGTCAAATGAGAGAACCAGGGTTTACCTGGAAGGACAGGGAGATTATAAGACACAAAATGAGATGGGGGCGGCAAGTTATCAGATCAAGTTGGCAGGTGGCATCAATATAGCCGCTGACATGTTTGGTGGTGCGACAGGCGGATTGGAAGTCGACCGAGAATGGGTAGTTGAGAATAATCCAGATATCATTGTTAAGATGACTGGATGGAACAGAGATGGTACCTGCGCGGGCTATGAAACGGATGATTTCAAGAGCATGGCCGAAATGAGAGAGCGCATCCTAAAACGCTCAGAGCTGGCCGGGATCAACGCGATAGAGAATGAAAGAGTTGAGATGCTAGCATACGACATTACATATAATCCAGATTTTATTATTTCAATAGTTTACTTGGCTAAGTTGTTCTATCCAGAGTTATTCCGTGATTTGGATCCTACAGTGGTACATCAAGAGTATCTTGATGCTTTCCACGATAAACTCAATTGGAGCGTCCGGAAAAATGGTGCGTTTGTATATCCTTTGATCTAGAGCCATGGCCGACACAGACGCTGGAATCTGATAGCTAGATGACCGAACAGGAATGGAACTTATTTTCCAAGTTTGTTTAATATGGCGAGGTATATCAATGGTAAGCATAGACTGGGCATGCGAATGGTTAGAGCATAGAAATCGATCTCCTTGGGTGCAGAAGCTGAAAGAAAAAGGAGTTTCAAATGAGGAATTCTGGGATAATTATAAATATGCTGACTCGAGCGAAGAATATGATAGTCTCACCGGATATCCAGGTCTGATCTTGGACAAGATGATCCGGTTTCTTAACTCAGATTCTTCGGTGTTAGATATCGGAGCGGGAGCCGGAGCTTACGCAATTCCACTGGCAAAGGTTGCGAAAACCGTCACTGTAATTGAACCATCCAAAGGACAGACCGCCAGGCTGCTCAAGAGAGCCGAAAAGAATGGCCTGGAGAACATCCATGTACTCAATAAGCGCTGGCAAGATGTGGATGTATCTGAGCTGGATACATATGATCTGGTGAATGCTGCGTACTGTTTTCATATGCCAGAGATCATGCCCGCTCTACAGAAGATGCTGGATGTAACCAAAGGCGTAATAACCTTGGTCGCCCTTGCAGATCACGGATTTAATGACGTCTATGAGGGGATTTTCGGAGAACACGAAGATCTGCCAGAGTACATATATCTCTACAATGCACTCTTCCAGATTGGAATCCCATCTAACGTGGAGATCTTCTTTCGAAGGTATCAGCTTCCCTTGGAGATGCAGGTTGAGATACTCAAGAGCAGTTATGAATTAACACCAGATCTCGAACACGAGCTTCTATCACATCTTGCTGCTACCAACAGGCTGGCGAAAAGAAAGAACGGCGTTTGGGTTCGAAGAAACTACAAGGACGCTATGATATATTACTGCGAGAACCATCCATGAGCAAGCATTTCGCTCTGCCCTAATATATATTTTTCAAATTAAGTTGCCAACAACTCAACTTGGATTCATCACATATATTACTAATATAGAAAAGCTTATTACTAATTCATACCATTCTGGAATCATAATCTTGCGGAGTCGTTAGATTGTATACCAGAGGGAGTCACATGGCGAATAGTAACAATATTTGGTCGAGATTGTTCATTGCCCTGATCCTGTCATTTATGATATCGTCGGCAATTCAGATTTCGACCGCAGAGGCATCAGATGTGTCTCTGAAGGCAGGAACGATAAGCAGTTTTGATCCGCTAAATCTATTCAAGTATAGGCCTTGGAATGGAGTTAACTATGCTGGTTTTACTCATATAGGCTTGGTAAGGTACGACGAACATCTCAATGTCCTTCCTTGCCTGGCCAGGGACTGGAAGATCTCAGATGATGGCAAGTCCATTACGTTTAAATTGGCAGATAATGCCACCTGGCACGATGGAACGCCTGTTACGGCTGAGGATGTGAAATTCACATTTGACTACAACAAGAAGCATGGCCTACCCATAGCATATTTGTATAACAACTATTATGATCATGTCAGTGCTCTCGACACGCATGAGGTAACATTATATTCCACAGAACCCGTCGGAGCGGCTCTTCTCACCAGCCTTCAGAGTGCATATATCATTCCTAAACACATCTGGGAGAAGGTAGAGGATCCTGAAAAATATGAAGGCAAAGATGGCATGATCGGATGTGGCCCATTTGTATTCGAGAGTTACGATCAGGTAGCAACAGAGGCAAACTTCAGGGCTAATGCGGATTTCTTTTTGGGAAAGCCGACCATTGATTCCGTTAATTATCAATACTATCGAACTATTGACTCGATGCTACTTGCATTGAAGAAGGGCGATATCGATACCACCTTCGATTACTACATGCCCGTGCCAGCAGTTTATGCTGCGTCTCTGGCTGACGCGAAGGATGTCGAACTAGGATCAGTTCCAGACGTCGGAGTGTTGCTTAATCTCGAATTCGGATATAATCAGTTCTTGAAGATGATGAACGAATCGCAGTTCAAGAAGTTCAGAGAAGCAGTTGCCTATGCTGTAGATTATCAGCAGATAGTTGATATGATCTCTGCCGGCTACGGAGAGGTTCCTGGAAGGGGCTATGTGCCACCTACGGCCATTGGATATGATCCGGATATCCCCAAGCTGGAGCACAACCTTGCCAAGGCCGAGGGTATTCTGGACAGCCTCGGATTCATCGACACAAATGGCAATGGAGTAAGAAATCTGCCGGATGGATCAGAGCTAAGCTTCACAATCACACCCCCAGTCTGGAAACAGGACAACATGAGAGCGGCGGAGGTGATCTGCAGCCATCTGCAGAAAGCTGGACTGGATGCCCAGATCGATGGGGAATCTTTGAGCAATGAAGACAAGTGTCATCAGAGGATATTCAAGGACAGGGACTACTACATGTGCATTTATTATTCCACGCCCTATTCCATCATGTACGATGCAGGTGGGGTGAACTGTGCAAACATGACCGGCTCTGATGGAACTTGCAGCGATCCCCGGCTAATTGATCTGCTGGAGCGCGTAAGATACTCGAATACCCTGGAGCAGCGAAGTGAGGCCGTAAGGGCGCTCCAGCAGTACTATTCGGAAGAGCTGCCCTTCATAGCATTGGACTGGGCAAATGTACTTTATCCCTATCGCACCGACCGTTTTGGTGGCTGGAAGATCCAGGACGGTTACGGGAACATGAACTTCGACACATGGTTCAGCCTCAAGCCGGAGGCTTGAACTACATTTTTTTAAGAACTCCGTATTGCCATGACATATGGATTTGTTATCAACAGAATCCTGAGATATACAGGCACTTTTTTCATTATAGTGACACTAATATTCTTCGTCTCCCATCTCATGCCTGGCAGCCCATTGAAGAATATCCTTGGAGAAGTGACTTATTTCAATCTGATGTCACAAAATCCTGAGATCCTGCATGATATAGAGGCAGAGTATGGCCTGGATGAGCCACTTGCGGAACAATTCAGGATCTACCTCCTTAGTCTAATCCATTTTGATCTGGGATATTCTTATAAATATCGGCAACCGATCTCCGATTTACTAATCTTTAGACTTAAGTGGACGATGGTTCTTCTATTGCCAGCAATTATATTTGGTGCAATCTTTGGGGGTTTTTTTGGTTCATTCGCAGGTTGGCACCGCAACTCCTGTATCGATTCTGGCCTTACTTCTATGCTGCTCTTCGTTTACTCGATGCCACACTACTGGCTTGCCATGCTCTTCGTTCTGGTTTTCGCCTTCCACATGGGGATATTTCCCTTGGGCGGGATCACCAGAGGCGGATTGGACGGCCTGGATAAAGCATTTGATATCCTATGGCACATGGTGCTTCCCGTCTCTGTTCTGACACTGTTTGGCGCCGCCTACAACTACTTCATCATGCGCGGCTCAGTAATTCAGGTGATGGAGGAGGGATTTGTGCTAACTGCACGGGCCAAGGGCCTGACGGAGAGGGATGTCCTGTTCCGCCATGTTCTGAGAAACGCAATGCTGCCTCTCCTTACCGTAATAGCTCTTGACTTTGGATTCATGGTCTCCGGCGCTCTGCTTGTGGAGATCGTATTCTCATGGGGCGGCATGGGAACGCTGATCTACGACGCTGTGCTGGCCAGGGACTACCCTCTGCTGCACGGAAGCTTCCTGGTAATAGCCTGCTGCGTGCTTGCCGCAAACTTCCTGGCAGATGTGCTTTATGCGGCGGTAGATCCGAGGGTGCGGGGAGATGTAGAAACATGAGCGGATTTGTCGGCAAGATCTCAAAGAAGCTCGATCTGGCCAGCTACTGCGCATGCTCTAGCTGGCCGGTCTTGACCGGACTGATCCTGATCTCTGCCTTCCTCACCCTTGCTGCATTTGCTCCATTTATCGCTCCTTTTGATCCCTGGGTGCCAGGGAGGCCTTATCTTCCGCCAGGCGACGGGCACTATCTCGGCACCAACGATATAGGTCAGGATATATGGAGCGAGCTGGTCTATGGAACCAGGATATCGCTGCTCGTGGGTTTCTTTGCTGCTTTTGTCTCCGTGGCCATAGGAACCCTTGTTGGACTATTCTCCGGATACCTGAGGGGTACAGCAGACCAGGCACTCATGGGCCTGACCGACATAGTCCTGATCGTCCCTTCCCTGCCTCTGATGATCATCATGGCTGCTCACACCAGCCCCAGTATATGGAATATCATCATAGTGATCGGAGCCCTCTGGTGGACATCCACCGCCCGGGTGGTCAGGTCGCGCGTGCTGCAGCTGCGGGATATGCCGTTTGTAGAGGCAGCCAGAGGGCTTGGTGCAGGCGACATCTACATAGTGTTTCGGCACATCCTGCCAAACACACAGCAGGTTATCCTGGCCAAATTCATCCTGGCTGTGTCAGGAGCCATGCTGACCGAGGCCTCCTTGAGCTTTCTTGGGCTTGGAGATCCGCTTCAGAAGAGCTGGGGCATGATGCTCAACTACGCTTTTACCCGTGGTGGTTTCATCAACGGCTACTGGTGGTGGTACCTGCCGCCGGGGATATGCATCTCGCTTGCAGTGCTCAGCTTCGTCTTGATAGGTTTCGGCCTTGAGGAACGGGGAAGGGGTGACCTGAAGGCCGGCAGGCTATAATCTGCTCCGCAGCACTTTTAGCCTCGTAGATACATATCGAAGAAGCGAGGGATTTGGATATATGTGCGCGATTTGCGGCTGCGGAATCGATGCGGGAAGTGCCGACTCGATGTTCGCAAAGGATTACAGATGCCTCAACTGCGGCCACGTCTTTCGGGCGTTTGGAGTAATCAGGATCTGCCCGAAATGCGACTTTAAAAAGTCAAGGCCCGTCATCAGGTGAGGCAAAAAGGAAGCATTCTTTCGAGTGAAAGCCAAAAGAGCGAGGCTTTCCACTTCCCGTGGAAAGGTCGTGGGGCTGTCCGAATAATCGTGCCACGCCGGCCCAACTCACATCTCTATCCTCGGCGGCCCCAGTGGATAGCCTGCCCCTCCTGTCACAACCGTCGGGGTCTCTTTCAGATCCATCTTTATCGCCCCTGCCTGAAATGATTTGATCCAGGGCAGCAGCAATATCAATAGGCTTAAGCCGATCAGCACCAGAGAATACTCGAAGTTCTTGGTTCTCTTTTCCACAATTTTTAAGGTTGACGGCTTTTGGGATTCGGTTGCGGCCTTTGCTCCAGATGCGTTCAAGCTGTAGCCAAGCTCCGTCGTTGACTCGTTGACGTATCCTCCCCACCCGACTACGGGAATCTCAGATGCCGGAAACATTATAACTAAAAAATTAATTAAAATGGAAATCATTAATAATCCGGCCAGGACGGATTTGGCTGCCCTCATGCTCTCAGATGGATCTTTGAACCAGAACTCGGAAAAGCCGGCAGCCTTCTTTCCGGAATCGACGAGCAGCCTAAGATTATCCAGTGCGATCTTTCAGAGAACGATCTGTCTCAGCAGCCAGGACGAACTTATCTGCCGCCTTCTCGTTTTCCCCTCGCTTATGATGGATATATGCCATATTGTTATAAAATTTCGCCTTCGTAGCGATCGAATCGCTGGCAGATAAGGCCAGCCCGAATTCGTGCTCCGCCCCTTGAATAGAGTCATCGTCTAAGTAATATTTTCCATAAATGAAATGGGCGTTGGCTATATTTTCAAGCTCCATTGCACGTCTTCTGGGGGTCAGGTTCTCGATATAGTCTTTGTATTTGGCATAATACTCAAGGGACGACTTCAGATGGCTCAATGCTTCTTTGGTTCTGCCTTCATTGAGATGCAGTCTTGCGATGTTCATATCTATCTTGGCTATGAGGAGGTCGTCATCTGGGAACCTATACTTCTTGCTTTCTCGGAGGCCCTTCGATGTCGCAAAGCAATCCCCAATCTTAACCGCATACGCCCTTGAATCCAACTTATAATATGCGAGTCCCAAACAGAATAGTGGGTAAGCTTTATAATACGACTTGAATGATTCGTTAGCAATATTAAACTGCAATGTCTGATTGTATTGCTCGATCGCTCTGCCGACCTCGCCTTTATAATAAAACATCCAGCCGAGGTCGTTGAGAAACCATGCTTCAGTCGATGTATCCTTCAGGTCCCTAAAAGAAAGCATTGCGGCAATCTCCCTGGAAATGTTTTTATCATATTAATTGTTGTAGGTAGTAGCTCTAATTAAATTTAGGAGGGAAAAGCATCCGAGGCAAGCTACTGATAGCCCTTTTGATATTCAGCCTCATAGGAGCAGCCTGCGCTGCGAACTATATGTATGAGAAGGCGAATATAAAGGGCGTAGGATATAAGAATGTAGAGGTCATAATCTCCACTCAGCATGGTTTCAATGGAGCCAAGTTGGTAGAGAAGGAATCGGGATCTGGTAATGTGATCCTGCAGAAGATGGAGCTGGAGGCAGAGAGACAGCTGACCTATCCCATGTTCCTTAACGACTGGGAATGCGACTACCCGACCGGCGAGCCCCAAATGGACTACATCAACTTCACCAAGGAGGCCGAGTTCGAGTACATGCCTGTCTCATACCAGACCGGAACATACGACCAGAAGTGGATCGAGAAGCTGTGCGTCCAGAACTACAGGATCGGCGCAGTGCTGACCGAGATGTACACACACGCCGAGCACCTCCAGAAGAAGACCGAGGTCAAGACCAGGCTGTACGGATTCTGCCCAGAATGCGAGAGCGATACCCCACACGACGGTCACGTACTTGAGACAGCCTGCTGCACCGGTGTTCTCGAGGCCAACTTAAACGCCCAGGTAATCGGTGTCGCCCACATCGGATGGATGTCTCGGGACCCCGAGCCTTCGGCTTTAGTCAAGGGACGCCACATCGAGTACGGCAGGTCTGTTGAGGACCTCACTGGTGTCTTCTCGATTGAGAAGTTCATCCAGCTCTGGGGCAACTCGACATGCGGCGCTATTAGCGTCGACTGGCTGCCCTGCCTGTAAGGATTGGAAACCCACCACCAAATAAAGTCGCAAGCTTTGGAGACGGTTCTCCTCCGGGGCTTGCGGCTCAAGTTTTTCGCGCGCCTGAAATCTCACGGCGGAGGGCAGATCTTGCACGACACGTATCCTGCCGCCCTGGGCTCGTCTGCCACATTCATATACATCCATATGTTCGTGGATTTCTTGCAGGATTCACGAATACCCCCCCAGCGTCGTCTGCCTCCTTCCCGCCCTAGATCCATCCTGCCCCTGGTCTTCGACGGTGCTCTCGGCACCTTGAAGAAGCAGAAGACAAGATCGGCCAGCTCAGCCATTCTCTGAAGGTAGCGGACCCATTGAAGGCGAGTAGAGCAGGACGGTGGCCTCCCTGGACATCTGGAGCATGCGCTGGGCCACGTACTCGATCATCTCCTTCGAATCCTCGCAGCGGATGGGATCGCGCTTCACGATCAGGAACGAGTGGTGGATCTCCTCGAGAATGGTCAAGAGCTGAAAACGAGATAAAAGCCCGGCGTACGTCACGCGCGGTGACGGGGTGGTGCAGGCGGCCGAGGATCTGGGAGAAGCTGCCGCCGATAAAAAGCGTCTTGTACTGCAGGATTCGTTGGCTGGTGTTTATCGCCTGGATCAGCATTTTAGGCGGGGCGACGAGCACGTTTAGCGTCTCCTCCCAGAGGGAGACGGCGGGATTTTTAAGCACTATATCCATGGGAGAATGCTGGGTGCTCTGGGGAGCTTAGGCCACGCCGGAAGCGGAGCGAAAGTGAATGCCGGGTAAGGGTGCTATGTGAACGAAAAAAATTTAAATCTTTAATGATTATTTTGCGTTTCGGATATTGTGGTGATTCAGGCCTCAATCGAACCCGGCCGGCGAGGCCCCGGGATCTCATTCGTTTCACAGCTCCTCAATTATCCTCGTCACGAGATCCACAGGTATAATTGCGTCTCCGGAGATGTTCTTGGTTGCTGCCCAATAGTTCAATGACGTGCATACCCTCAATACCTGCCGCTTATCAGCTACCTTCTCTGAGATAAGCTGGGCGATCTCCTCCTTGTTCAAAATCTTTATGGAATACGATTGTTCGATTACCCGCAGCTGCATCTCAGCACAATCCCGTATCTCGCTCATGGCCTATCATCAAAACAATCCTGCTCAAATATCCTTCCATCGACGATATTCGCCGCTCATGCAAACATTTTTCTGCAGGCCAATAAAGCCGCATCTCCGATCAAACAGCCTTATAATGCGAGGACGCTGGTACAAATCAATTCGTTCATAAGAGCCTCACACCTGCTCGAGATATCCACAAGAAGACCCCGGTCCGGGTGCAAGAAAATCGATAAAGAAAAGCGGGCTGGATTTCCCGATCCAGCCCACGGAAAAAAGCCCCGCCTGCATTTGGCCTGCTGATGCCTCTGTGACATCTCTTTGACTAATTTGGCCAATCTACATAATCGGTCCCGCCCACCAGCCCGGTGATCAACGAGAAGTCCTGGCCCCTGCTGCCCGGGTTTATAGGTCTGATCTCGATCATCCATCTCCCGCGTGCCGGATTTCTGAGGAAGTAGTAGTCGTAATTCGGACCCGTGACATGTCTTATATTGCGTTTGTCGCTGTCTGGAGATACGGCTTTGCCATCTGGCCGAATCAGGGTAACGCTGAACGGGTTGCCCTGCCAGGTCAGGCCCACCATCTCCACCCTATCCATGGGCGGACTTGCGTCCAAGGCAATTGATGCAGCCTGGTCATAACCCATCAGCCTTGAGAATCTGATAGGCAACCTCGTGGAATACGCAACTCCGTTTTCCACCTTCACAGGGACAAGCGCAGTAACTGCCTTACCCCAGGGCAGATTGATGGAAGATCCGACCGGGATCATGTAGCTTCTCGGAGCAGCGCTCTGACTTGGAACCAGCCGAGGAGCGCTGTAGAAAGGTGTGTCATAATACGTCCTCCGATCTCTGCATATCGGAGTATGGATGCATCCCCAGTACGGATCGCACTCATCTAAGGTACATGGGTCACCATCGTTGCAATTCCTGGCCCGGTGCACGCACCTGCCCCGACGGTCGCAGGTATCGATCGTGCATGCATTGCCGTCGTCGCAGTTCTTGGCGGTGTGAACGCAGCCTCTTTCCGGACTGCAGGAATCTATCGTACATGGATTGTTATCGTCACAACTCTTCTTGGTGTGGATGCAACCCCTGGCAGGATCGCAAGAGTCAATCGTGCACCTGTTGCCGTCATCGCAGGACTTCGGGGTGTGGCTGCAAATCCCACCATCACAGTAGTCAAGCGTACAGGCATTCCCATCATCACATGATTTTGGAGCATTTTTGCATACTCCACCCTGGCAGTAGTCAACGGTACATGGATCGTCATCATCGCAATTCTTCGGAATGTTCACGCATGCCGTCCCATTATACGTGTCAACCGTGCAGGGATCACTATCGTCGCAATTGGTCGGGGTATGGAAGCATGTTCCTCCATAGCAGTAGTCAAAGGTGGCGGGGTTGCTGTCGTCGCAATTAATCGGCACATGCTCGCAGCCAGTACCGTTGAAGATGTCGATTGTGCAGGCATCGCCATCATCGCAGCTTCGCGGCGGCAATGAGAGCTGGCTGACTGCAGCCGTGGCGTTATCCGCGATCTCGCCACCCAAAGGCTCGTTGATGCAGACGCCAGACTCGCAGAAATCACGGGTGCTGGAGTTGCCGTCGTCGCAAGTGATCGGTGTGCTGATGCAATTTGCTCCGTCATATTCATCCACTGTACAGGGATCTCCGTCATCGCAAAGCTGCTGAGAAGAGCCATTGACGACACTTAATGCATGTTCGGACACCGTCTCATTCAATGAATTATCATCCGGGTGCAATTTTGATGTGCAGGTCTCGCAGGACTCAGATCCGCCATCTTTTGCATCGGTTACTCTATCCTCGATAGCTGGCGTATGCACACAGCCATCTGGGCCGCAGGAGTCCAGCGTGCTAAAGTCTCCATCGTCGCAGTCTATTGGCAGATGGATGCAGGTCGTCCCGTCCCATCGGTCCTCGGTACATGGATTGCCGTCATTGCAGTCCATAGGAGTACTGGGAAGCTCAGCAGCTGGCGAGGATTTCTGACCGGCTGGAGAATCTGATTGGCCATCGTCGCAACTCGAGGCATCGTGAACGCAGCCTGACGGACCACAGGAATCAACTGTGCAAGGGATGCCGTCGTCGCAGTCTATGGGCACATGGACGCACCTCGTCCCGTCCCATCGGTCCTCGGTACACGGACTATGGTCATCGCAGTCCATAGGAGGACTGGGAAGCTCAGCAGCTGGCGAGGATTTCTGACCGGCTGGAGAATCTGCTCGGACATCGCCGCAACTCGAGGCATCGTGAACGCAGCCTGACGGACCACAGGAATCAACTGTGCAAGGGATGCCGTCGTCGCAGTCTATGGGCACATGGACGCACCTCGTCCCGTCCCATCGGTCCTCGGTACACGGACTATGGTCATCGCAGTCCATAGGAGGACTGGGAAGCTCAGCGGCTGGCGAGGATTCCCGACCGATAGATGGGCCAGATCTGCCGACTCTGTCACTCGACGGCTCTGATACGCAATCTCCAGCACTGCAGGGATCGGCTGTACTGGGATTTTCGTCGGCAATGCCAGGCGACCTGGGAATGCCGCCACCATCTTCAGGAGGAGGCGTCTTTGGAGGTGTGGGGGCCGATGGCTCAGAGACGGGCGGGGGTGATGCCGGAGGCTCTTTCTCCAAGCGCTGCTCAATCCTGGGCATTTCCTGTGTGCGTTCAATATCATTTGGCTGAACTGATCGACCTTCCGGCCGTTGGACATCGCTACACGGGATCGGCTCATGCAGGCATTTTGTGCCATTGCAATAATCCCTGGTGCAGGGATTATTGTCATCACAATCTCCGCACTGTGCAAAAGCACAAAAAGGAATTATCTGAGCACAGATAATTAATATTACCAGAGATTGTAAAAATATGCTTATGATCGAATTTCTATCCACACATTTCACCCGCGAGTGTGATTTAATCTCCTAATATTTCAATGTTCTCACAAAGTATGCCTTGCAGGAAAATTAAATTCAGTAAATTCGGTCTCGCGTATGTAAAATGCAGTGATTGATATGCAGCGCCGTCCAGAGCTTTCAGAAGAACGCTCCTTTGAAATTCCGATTGCAGCTCAGGAAATTGACTGCCTACCTTAACGCAACGTCCTGTCAAAGGGTCAACTACCCCCCCCGTGAACGGGGTGGCTTGTAGCTGCGCAAAAAGTCGCGCTACGTTTGGCCGGTTGACACAAAGCTAGCGAAGCTCTGAGGGGTCATAGATCTCTCTTACCCTGGCGACCTGCCTTGCGCGAGAGATCTTGACGCCGTTGTTGCCAAGTCTTTCCACTTGACTCAGATCATTCCCTTAAGGGAATCATGCCACGCAAAAACGATTGTCTTTCGTTCACCGTCTTTTCTGCAAGCAGATCTTGCAGTGCCCTACCAGCGTTCGATCTCTCGAAAGCACGGCGAAAGACTGTTTCCTGGCCGATCAGCGCCAGGGAACTATAGCGTAATATGACATAATAGTATTTAATCAATATGCAACAGCGCTAAACTTAAGTATTGTCATAGTGTATTACGCTATATTGATACACTAATGTTAGATTGAAAACGGAAAACAAGAGACCGCTTGAAGAGGTATGGCTCAAAGGGTGAAAGCTATGATGACATCATTGTTAGAATGTTGGATGCCGCAGAAACTAAGGGCAAGGCTTCGATTTCATCCTGTTGCGACTTCGTCGCAACTCCCCCGGACTCGCAGTCCGGGAGACCACCCTGAAGGGTGGGGTCTTCCCGCTGCGCCCTCTCCGCCCCCTAGAGATAAAATGCAAAATCGATAGTCCTGGATATAATGATGTGGAAATTTTGCGCGCCGATTTGCCCGCAAGCAACACCTGCGTTGACTGGCAAAGGTGCATTTGCGATGATATCTTAAATCGCATTAGATCATCCGATTGGAACCCACAGAACGCCCACTTCGTCGATATAAACATCCGCCCTATCAAGGGAGATCTCCACCTCTTCGATCTGGGCGGCAGCCGATCTCCATTTCTCAGAGATCTCGATGATATCCTGCGCCAGCCTGTCCTCGAGCTGCTCGAGTTCGACTGCCGTTTCTTCCTTCTTCTCTTCGGCAGCACGCAGACGTTCTTGAGAACGCATCGTTTGAGATCGCCTGGAAGCAGCTCGACCCAGGCTGAGTGATCGCCGTCGGCCACTTAGATACCCTGACAGCAAGTCACCTACGCCGAGAATTATCTCCTGCTGTTGCTTTCGATTCGAGTCTGCATCAAGCTCCCGAACCCGTCGATCGGAATCATTCAGCTTGGATTTGATCCGGTTGAGAGAGGCGCCATATCTATCCTGAAGCTTCGCTATCTCGGCATCTGCAGCGCTTTGGGCTGCCTCACGGCACCGCATTTCAAAACCAGTATTGGATTCGCCTGCTCGCGAGAAGAGACGCAGCTCGGAATTGCGGAAGATATTCATGCTCCGATTTCTAATGAGGTAGTCTCTGAGAGAATCCTTCACCTCTTTAAAATATCCAGCTTTATCAAGACCTGCCTCAGGCAAAATATACAAGGCCTGACCTGGCGCCTGGCGAATTAGATCTCGATCATCATAATCTACATGAATTGCCGTCCTGGGATCGAAACGGCTGCCAAGCGGGAAGAACACGGCTTCCCATTCTTCGTCATGCTCTATTCCGGCCTTTCTATCCTCATAGGACAGATGGACTCGTGCAATCAGCCCAGACCTCCAGCGTGTCCCGCCAGGCACTGCACCAACCTGAGATGCCCAGGGGGCAGCCGGGTCCAGATAATATACTGGGACCGATTCATCCACCTTTGGAGGCACCTGGCTATGATCCCCGAACCGCTCCGAGACGTCTGGCTTCAATCCTGCGGATGAGGCGGTTGCAGATGCCGGCAGCATTCGAGCTGGATGATCCGCCATAAGCGCCGAGATCTGATTTTTATCGAGCGGCCCTGCATCAAACGACATGGTCATCCGGCTGGTGAACACCAACGGGCCCTTGACATGAGCAGATTGGAGAACGAACTGCATCCTGCCAAGGTCGGAGATCTGCTTGTCGAACATCTTGACGTCTACCTGGCCCGAGGCCGACTTCATGCCTTCGAGAATCCTGGCCTTGTCTCGCTCGGTTTGCAGTCTGCCGATCATCCACGTCCCGGCATTTGACATCAGCTTATAATCCAGGTCCGCCGGATTTTGGGTGGTGAGCACCATGCCCACGCCGAAGGCTCGAGCTTGCTTAAAAATCGTGAGGATCTGCTTCTTTGAGGGAGGCTCGGCCGTAGGCGGAGCAAAGCCGAATACTTCATCCATGTACACAAGAGCCCTCAGATCGGGTGTGCCAGACTGTCGCCTCATCCAGGTAACCAGCTTGGATAATAGGAGAGTCACCACGAACTGGCGCTCGGGATCGGAAAGGTGGGCAAGGTAAACTATAGATGCCTGGGTTTTGCCGTTTTGCCCGTACAGCATCCTCTCGATGTCAAGGGCAGGGCCCTGCAGCCATGCCGCGAAGGATGGAGATGCGACCAGGCCGTTCAGCCTCATGGCCAGCTTGTCCCGTTCCTTTCCAGGATAGAAGCTCTCGATATCAAAGACGCCCAATTTGCGAATGGGTGGACGTCTCACCTGGGCGATGAGCTCTGAGAGGTCCAGGCTTCTGCCCTCACACCATGCCTTTTCGACGAGGTTGGCCAGAAGAATGTGCTCGGGGCTGGAGATGGGATCGGCATCGATCTGGGCAAGGACCAGAAGAGAGGAGACCAGCCCCTCTATCTCGTCGCGTCCGATCTCTGCCTGAACAGCAGCGGACCAGTCGAGCTTGGGGGCGACAAGGGAGCCAACTAAATTGATCGGGATCCCCGAGGAGGACCCGGGGGTGTAGATCGTGAATTGGGCCGATGCCGCAAGCTTTCTCATCCGATCCGGACCGATGCCCCACCCATCGAGTCCCGATCTCCAGTTTGCAGATGCCTGACCGGCCAACCGATCCATTCCGATGCCGCTGCGGCGAGCCTCTGCCTCGTTGATCCAGGGGCGGAAATCTTCAGGAGAGAAGGATGGGAAGTTCAGGAGCAGATTTCCCATATCTCCTTTGGGATCGAGTATCAGGCAGGGTATGCCTGAGATCAGCGCCTCCTCCAATATGGCAATTCCGAGAGCGGTCTTGCCCGAACCGGTCATTCCCACTATGATCCCATGCGTGGTCAGGTTACGGGCATCGTAGAGCACATCGTCGCCAATTCGTTTGCCGCTTTTGGGATCTATCGCTCTGCCTAAGAACAGCTTGCCAGGCTGGTTGTTTGCGGTCATGATCCGGCCCTCCTCTTGCCTCCAGACTATCCTTTGCATACTTACGAAACGAGATGGGGATCTTCCGGTTCTTTGCAAAGATCATTCATTTTTTTTCGTCTGCGTCAAATAGATCGATCCCGTATTTATTCTCGATCCCGAAAGGGGAATATCTGGAGAAGCGGATTTACTGGCGGGAGACTTTCATCTTTGGAGGAGCGAGCAAGATCGGGGGGCCTTATTTTCCGTCCTCGATCACATGCCAATTTTCGGATTTCGTCATCTCTTAACGATGGCAGCAAGTTAACCGCTGACCGATGCTCAGGCTAGATTATGCGCTTTCATCCCTGCTGCAGGGCAGCGGATGCCATAAGATTAACGGCCGTAAATCAGGACAATCCGCTGATAGAGCTACGCCTATTCGCCCAAAACACATGTGCTTACATTCGGCGGTTTATGTAATGCATAAGAGCAACCTTCTAATACAATTAATTTTCACTATTCACCGGTGCGGTTGGGAACATGGATGAGATCAGACTGATAATAGACGGTCGAGAGGTAAAGGTCTCCAGAGGGGCTACCATTCTCGATGCTGCCCGAAAGGCAGGCAGTTATGTGCCGGCTCTTTGCCACCACCCGGACTTAAAGCCGATAGGCTCATGCAAGCTGTGCATCGTCTCTGTTAAGGGCCTCGATCGCTATCCCACATCCTGCAATACTCCGGCGGAAGAGGGGATGGTGGTAGAGACCCGGACCGAAGAGCTGCAGGAGATGAGAAGAAATACCCTCGAGATGCTGCTGGCCCTGACCAATCATCCCACGTCCTGCCTTTTTTGCGAGAGGAGAGACGAATGCGCTGACTTACGCGAGTGCATGAGGAAATTCCCGGCAACCGTCGGGTGCATGTACTGCCCAAAGAACGAGAAGTGCGAGCTACAGGAGGCTGTGCGGTTTGTCGGGCTGCGAGACGTCAGATATCAGCTATCGTTTAAGGATATGCCGGTCTTGAGGGAGCCGTTCTTCGACCGCAACTACAACCTCTGCATCATGTGCGGCCGATGCATGCGAATATGTGAGGAGGTGCGCGGTGTAGGTGCTCTGTCCAGCAATCCAGATTTTCACCGCATGCACTGGATAGGCCCCGAGTCTTTGCAGGACTCCGACTGCAAGTTCTGCGGCGCATGTGTGGACGTCTGCCCGACCGGCGCCCTCTACCCCAGGTCTCTGAAATGGATTCGTCCAGAGAAGGAGATCGCCACCATCTGTCCCTACTGCGGAGTCGGCTGCCGATTAGATCTTGGAGTCAAGGAGAACAGAATCATCTCTACCACCCCGGACAGAGAAAGCCCGGTAAATCGGGGGCAGGCATGCGTTAAAGGCCGCTTTGGCCTCGAGGAGATCGTGCACCATCCCGACCGCCTGACAACGCCCCTGATAAGACGCGGAGGCAGGCTTGAGGAGGCAAGCTGGGAAGAGGCACTGGACCTGGTCGCCAGGAGGTTTGCGGAGATCAAGAACAGACACGGCCCGGATTCGCTCGGGGCTCTCTCGTCTTCCAGATGCACCAACGAGGAGAACTACCTTGTGCAAAAGCTTGCTCGAGCTGTGTTCGGCACCAACAATGTGGACAACTGCGCGCGAGTCTGCCATGCACCTTCAGTAACAGGGCTTGCTGCCTGCTTCGGTAGCGGAGCAGCCACCAACTCCTTCGACCAGATTGAGGATGCAGATCTCCTGTTCGTCATAGGCTCCAATACAACCGAGGCTCATCCGATCGTCAGCTTGAAGATGATCAAGGCGGCAGCCAAAGGGGCGAAGATCATCGTGGCCGACCCCCGCAAGATCGAGCTGGTCGATATATCTCAGGTATGGCTCAACCTGAGGCCGGGGACCAATATCGCTCTACTCAATGGCATGATGAACGTCATCCTCAGCGAAAGGCTGGAGGACAGGGACTTCATCGCCAGGCGCACAGAGGGCTTCGAGGATATGCGGAAGGTGGTTATGAAATATCCGCCAAGCCGCGCTGCCAGGATAACCGGAGTCGCAGAGAAGGATATCATCGAGGCTGCCAGGCTCTATGCAGGCGCAAAAAATGCGATGATCATCTACAGCTTAGGGATTACCGAGCACATCACAGGAACTGCCAATGTGATGTCAATAGGCAACCTGGCCATGCTGACCGGCAATGTGGGACGCCGGGCGACCGGCGTAATGCCTCTGCGTGGACAAAACAACGTGCAGGGAGCCTGCGATATGGGGGCTCTTCCCAACTCTCACGTTGGTTATCAGCCAGTTGCAGATCCGAACATACATGCAAAATTCGAAAAGGCCTGGAATGTCAAGTTGCCCACATCCCCTGGTCAGACCTCCACCCGGATGCTAGGCGGCGCTGCGGAAGGAAGGATCAGGGGGCTGTATATACTGGGTGAAGACCCCGCCCAGACCGACCCTGACTCCAGCAGGGTCCGTTCTTCGCTCAAAGACCTGGACTTCTTGGTCGTCCAGGAGATATTCCCCACCGAGACCACCGAATATGCTGACGTCATCCTGCCCGCGGCCAGCTTTGCGGAGTGTGATGGAACCTTTACAAATGGCGAGCGGCGCATTCAGCGGGTGAATAAGGCGATACCTCCGATCTGCGGTCTCGAGAACTGGCAGACGATATGCCTGATGGCCCAGAAGATGGGCTATCCGATGAACTACAGCCACCCGTCGGAGATCATGGATGAGATCGCATCTCTGGCACCGATGTTTGCTGGAGTGAGCTTCGATCGGCTTGGCATCAGCGGTCTGCAGTGGCCTTGTACGTCTATTGAAAATCCGGGCACCGAGACTATGCATGTGGAGAGGTTCAGCTGCGGCCTTGGGAGGTTCAACGCCGTGGAGCACAAACCCCCGGCTGAGCAGTCCGATCCGGATTATCCGTTGACCCTTACGACCGGCAGGAGAAGAGAGCATTACAACTGCGGCTCAATGACCAGGCGCTCCAAAGGCATAATGTGGATATGGCCGGAGGAAGCGATAGAGATAAGCCCTGCGGACGCCAGAGAGCTTGGCGTCAGAGACGGGGAGATGGTCCTTGTCAGCTCCAGGCGGGGGCGGGTCAGGACAAAAGCGAAGGTTACCGATAAGTCATCACGCGGCGTCGCGTTCTTGTCATTTCACTATCCAGATGTCCTCACCAACCTGCTCACAAACGCTGCCCTGGACCCACAGGCAAAGACCCCGGAGTACAAGGCATGCGCTATAAGGATAGAGAAGATCGGCGAGTGAGAGATGGGAGTGCTGGGGGTGGTGGCACTTTTCGGGAGGGGAGCAGGTAAGGCGGACTTATTAGGATTGCCGTCTCTTACGGATCATACGTCCAGAGATGCGATCTCAGGATCACAGAGATCTCGATTAGAAGAAGCCGCGCTCTTCAGCTCTGTATCGGCTTATGGGACCTCACATCTCGCACGAATTTGGAGCATTGACCATTATGCGCTAAGGTACGTATCTGTATCATCAAGAAATCCCGAACAAGTGAGCCTCGCAGACATATTCGCGCAGGAAATTCCTGGATCCTCGAGATGGGATCGGGCTGCTATTAAGGCCAGTTTTGGTCGTTTGAGGCTTGCGCTTAAGGAGGCGTTCCAACCACGGCTGGTCTATCCCAAGCGCCGTTTTCGACATGGCTACAACTATTTCGCTGCAGAAAAGCACGGTATGGGCATTGGTCAAACGGCGGCGGCGCACCACGCAGCAGAGCTGCGGGACATTCAAAATAATAAAACCATCGCGGTCGTGACCAAAGTTCTCAGCAGGGGGAGGACACCCGATGAGTTAAAGAACTCAGTAAAAATTAGGATATGGTCTTGGAGAGACAGAGGCAAATTTAGAAACACCGGAGGGAAAGACGCCGTGAGACAGATATGCATTATCATGGTCCTGATGATCATGTTGGCATCTGAATGTGCCGCCGAAGAGAATACGTCTTTGATATCCAGGTCTCTGCTTTTTGGAAATCCTGACCGGATCACTACGCGCATCAGCCCGGACGGCTCGATGATGAGCTTTTTGGCCCCAGTTGATGGTGTGCTTAACGTCTGGATTGGCCCGGCAGCCCAGCCAGACAAGGCAAAGCCTGTGACAAACGATACCTATCGAGGACTTCAGAGCTATTTCTGGGCTTATACCAATCAGCACATCCTGTACCTGCAGGATAAAAATGGGGACGAGAACTGGAGAATCTACAGCGTAAACCTCAGCAGCGGTAAGATCAAGGACCTAACACCGTTTGAGGGAGTGCAATCCCAGATCCAGGCAATCAGCTATAAGTTTCCTTTCGAGTGCATCATCGGCTTGAACCGGCGCGATCCCAGGTGGCATGATCTATTCAGGCTGAACATAGAAACGGGTAACCTGACGCTGATTCAGGAAAACAGCAGATTTTCGGACTTCGAAGTGGATGACGATTTCAAGATACGACTGGCAGACAATACAACGCCTGAAGGCGGCACTGAGATCTTCAAGCTGATGGATAATGGCACGTGGACGAGCTTCATGAAGGTGGATATGGAGGATACGCTCACCACACGATTCGGCGGATTCAATAAAACAAATGAGAGGATATATTTTGTCGATAGCCGGGACAGGAATACCGCAGCTTTATACATACTTGACCTGGACACGGGCGAGAAGTCCCTGGTGGCCCAAGACCCAACATCCGATTACGGTGGGGCCATGTACCATCCCACCAAGAAGATCGTGCAGGCTGCGGCCTTCTACTATGACACGCTGAAATGGGAGATCATCGATCCTGACATCTCAGAAGATATGGAGTACCTTGCCGGACTGGATTTTGGGGAAGTAAGAGTGGTAAGCAGATCCCTTGACGATAGTGTCTGGATCGTGGTTTACACCGTGGATGATAGCCCGGCGCGCTACTATCACTACGATCATAGCAAGAGACGGGCCGAGTTCCTCTTCACGGACCGGCAAGAGCTGGAGAACAAGTCCCTATCCAGGATGTATCCTGCTGTCATCAGATCTCGCGACGGCCTGGATTTATTGAGCTACTACACATTGCCTCTGGGAAGCGATGCCAACGAGGACGGCCTGCCTGATAAACCGTTGCCCATGGTGCTGGACGTTCATGGCGGCCCCTGGAGCCGAGTCTACTGGGGACTGGATTCCATTCATCAATGGCTGGCCAATCGAGGCTATGCTGTCCTAAGCGTCAACTTCCGCGGATCTACCGGCCTTGGCAAGAATTTCACCAATGCCGGAAACCTGGAATGGGGCGGAAAGATGCAGGACGATCTCATCGATGCTGTCAACTGGTCGATAGAGACGGGGATAGCCGATCCGAAGAAGGTCGCAATATTTGGGGGCAGTTATGGAGGCTATGCGGCTTTGGCCGGCCTTACATTTACTCCCGAGGTCTTTGCCTGCGGCGTTGACATCTGCGGAATATCAAACCTGGTGACAGATCTGAAATCAGTCCCGCCCTACTGGCTGCCGGAGATAGAGATGGACTTCAAGCGGATAGGAGACTACAGAACGAAGGAGGGTGAAGCATTCCTGATGTCGAGGTCGCCCATCTCCTACGTTGATAGGATCCAGAGGCCTTTGCTCATAGCTCACGGCGCCAATGATCCCAGGGTGAAGCAGAACGAGTCGGAGCAGATCGTAAATGCCATGAATGAAAAGGGACTGCCTGTAACCTATGTGCTTTACGCCGACGAAGGCCATGGATTTGCCAGACCTGAGAACAGGCTCTCCTTCTACGCCATCGCCGAAGCCTTCCTGGCGGAATGCCTGGGCGGAAGGTATGAGCCAATTGGCAGGGATTTCGAGGGCGCCAACTTCACCGTACCGGCAGGAGTTGATGGGATACCGGGACTAGCAGAAGCTCTAGGAGGCAGCGCGTGAGTGAAGGTTGACAGAGATGACAATTTTTTTTTTCCAAAAAAAAATTCTTGCCAGGTATTTTCAGCTATCCGCTATTGCGGTATAACAGCAGGACTCAGACCACCTGCGAAGGACCTGCAGGACTGCACACGTGAACCATCGAATGAATTGATTTGAGAGTTGCCGACAAGGTCCCGAACTATTGAATTACCATATCTCTTTTCCATTGCCGAAGCTTGCGGTCCAGATTCTTTTTGGATCATCCGTCTCTTCAACATTTGGTATCTTGATCCCATCCAAGCTCCCGTATCCTTTTGGCACATAAAGTGTGAAGCTCAATTTGCCTGATCCATTGGAGACTGCCCAAAAATATCTGTTTATGGAACTTGGATCGCTCGCCGTTTGATCGCGGCTCCCTGTATAACCTCCGTCGTTCAATGTTTTGTCTGCGTATTGGAATACTGCACCATATATGGAGCCAAGCCCGATATTCTTTGGAGATTGAGAGCCGTAGATACTGCCGGAAATTGATATGTAATTAACCGTCTCCCAACTGGGCCAATTGCCTTTGCCCCAGCTCATCCCCGGAACAAAGAGGTCAGAGTTCTCGGACAATGATTGCGACATTGCAAATGCTTGGGCCGCTTTGAATAAGAGAGACTTCTCCTGTGTGAAGTCATGGCCATATGAATTCCAGTCTTTTCTGCTATATTTGCTGAAGAAGACTGACTCTATGAAAGCGTCCTTTAATGCTCCATATTCTTCGGCGAATTGAAGATTGAGGGCATAGGCAAGTTTGCCGAATTGTGCTGTCTCGCAGCCGCGCCTTCCCTTTTCATCGTAGTCTATTATGCCGTCGTGATTCTCATCGAACGAATCCATCAACTCCTTTAGAAGCGAGGAGCCGGTCAATTCATCATTTGCTTTTGCGTAGCTCAGGATGGTCTCTTGCAGATCATGCAGAATTGTCCCAGGGTTGTAGTACATGGTCTTCGTCATCAGCTCAACAAACCTATTGTCGTCCATCCGCCCAAGATGCCCTCTCAAGGATGCCAATGGTGTCTGGGTCAGGCTGTCCCAGCCCACAACATAGTATTTCTGCTGCCCAACACCTCTATTTTCGGCGTAGTTGTATAGGTTATACCTGAATAATGGGGAATCCAGCCCCTCACCAGTAACTATATTTTTTCCTTTGACACTAGCCACAGGCACGTGATGGACAAACTCAGTCACCCATCCATTCTGCTCTTTGAGCTTCAGAGCTTCGGTTATTGGGACTGTCTTAAAGCAGTATCTTGCGCAGAATAGATCCAGGGCCACGCAGTCTAGAGACGACCATACATACCCTTCAGGAATCCTGACAGATTTGCCGTCAGGATTGTGGCTGATGTTAATAGTATCGATAGCATCTACAACGTGTATCATGAAGACATTCTGGCTCTGCACTGCCCTGATTATGTCGGCCTGAGTTCCAGACATCCCTTCGGTCTTCATAGCTATGTATTCACCATTCTCATCTTTCAGGGGCAGATTGGTCTCTTCATCCATCTTGAGAATCCAGGGCGAGTGCGGCAGCTTTCCTTTATATGATGGAATTGACGAGCATGGGAGAGAATACATCCATGATGTATGACCATTGCCGTCACAAGAGGGGCATTGTGTGGGATAGAGGCCGATGCCCAGGTTCTTGATTGCGTTGGTTATGAGATCTTGAAAATGCATCTTCAGCTTGGGAACGTTTGCCAAAACGCAGCCCGGATAGTCTCGAGCATCGATGGGATCGGATGGATCGCCTCCTACGATCGCTTTGTGCAATGAGATCTCCTTGTAGATCGCTCCATCTGGTACGGCGATGACTCGTCCCCTCTGAGTGTCGCCGAGTTTGTTCAGGTCATAGACCATCAGCCTGTCTGATGCTCTGCCCGGTGGCAGGAATCTCCCAGAGACGCTATCCTCATGGCCGTTCATGGGATCGTCTTTATGAGAGGTTGGATGCCGCTTTGCCAGGTATCTGCGAACAAAGAAGAAACCCCAGCCGCCATAGAACTCTCCACTCCGCCCCTCGATGATAGCCTCAGTAGTTATCGTCTTTCCTGATATCCGGCTAAACATCTCTGCAACAAGGAACGTACTTGTTGAAGCTTCTCCGAGCGCCATCTGATGATAGCTTATGTCTAGCTTGTCATGGAACCATCTCATCAAGGCGGCGATCAGTGGCCACTGGGTACAGATGGGATCGCCCAGACCCTCATCATGTGTAGCGAAGTCTATGACAAGCGGGCCGACCAGGTTCGGCTTGAAAAACAGCTTCTTCCCGGATCTTATCTGCGATTTGACCTCGCGCCCAAAACCCGTCTTCTCGTCCAGCCCTGCTAATGAACGATCGATATTATCGTATATATAATCAATTTTATTTAAGATCGTCTCCCATGCAAGCACATCGTCATCGTTTATAACCTTCCGGAGCAATGCTGGAATCCCAGCGTAGGCTTTTGATGGGGCCATCCTGATTCCGGAGATGGCAGCGCCCTCATGGTCCGCCTCCACATTACCAAGCGGTGAATCTACAATCGAGATCTTTGGATAATCTATTAAAGAACTCATCTTCCTCACCCATTCCAGCATGCGTTTCGGATGTTAAGATCGCATTGTATATATGGATCTAAACCATATTAAATCTTTTGATCATTCGCCCCTTTTGCTGTGCTTTAGATCCAAGCTCAGGCAAAGAAAAGGAAATATAAGTGGCATCTATGTTTCAATTTGAAGACGAATTCACCTCAAATTCCAATTCGACTTCAGATCATTTTTATAAAATACGTAGCGAGTTGGCCCATAGTAGTGCCATCGTTCAGCCATCACATATAATCCCATGGACAATATCGGGTGGATCTTGCCACCAGTTTAATGGCAGTTTCATGGAACATAAAACGCGGTCTGCTGGAGGATAATTGCAAAAGATTTATCCCAAGGATTGGAAGATATTATGCCTATGAGAAAGACTTCGTTGGCATTACTGATCGTGTTGACCATGGGGATCTGCACCGCACAAGTTCCAAACCTGGTTGGAAACTGGACTGCATCTGGAAATGGCTATGTTGCCGGAGACGGTTTCCAGGAGCTGCCTGAAGGCAGCCTGATCTTTTCGATAGTTGAACAGGACGGCAGGATATTTTCGGGAAACGTAACATATATGGAGGATGGTGTGGAGAAGGCCGAGGCTTTTGCAGGAGCAATTGGCTTGGACAATAAGACGCTCTACAGAGTCGAATTCGGCGAGGGTTATTCTTTTGGTACAATAATTTCTGATGATGAAATTGAGATGATATATCTTCAGGACGGTGAGATGGGGCGGGTCTTCATTGACAGGCTCCATAGAATAGAGGAATAATCCACTAATCCCTATAATTTTTCATAAATAGGTCGGGAGTTCTTTATTTTATTTCAGGTCTTTGGGTCCGTCACATTTTAATAATTTCGATATAGATCCCGATCATGAAGAAAGTCGCGGAAATATGGCAGGATCATCGGCACCAGAAGATTTCCGTCCCCGAGAACTCCAGTATTTGCTCACATGCAATACATATGAGTGTGCGATGGCCCGAGCCATTTGTCCTCCAGGTACCGGCGATAGCGCTTCAGCGTAAGAATATTGTCTTTTGGTCCGATGGTCCGTTCACCAGTTCACATTCAAGTGTTTATTTTCATCCAGACAAAAAATTGATTCTAGATTATTTTAAAGATAAGCTGATTCTCCAACCTCTGATCTGTAGTCCATTTCCAGACGCGTCGCGGTATAGTTTTCCTGGAATAGACGTTTCCTATACGCGTTTCCGCTATAGCTTGAATCCCTAATCATATTCGTTCCCCGCACATCCCCATATCCCAAGAACCACCCAGACCGAATCATGGAAGTAAGACTGCAGCCCGTAATATCTCTGTTGCAGGCACATTAACTTCCTTGCAGCCCCACCGAAAATATGCTGGCAGATGCGATAGACACCAACCTCAACCTGCAAAAGGGCACAGATCCTCTACGTCAGCGGACTCTACTCATGCATTCTCAGCAAACCGAACCGCAAAATCACCGAGCTGTAGATTATGACATCGCTATCTTACTCTCAGGTACACCTCATAAGCTGATCATCTCGTCACAATGGCCCGCAGGCGCGATTCATCCAGTTTGCCGTTTTCCACCTTTTGCTGCCTCATGCTGAAATGCAAAGCTCCTGCGAGCCATCGAGTCGTTAATTTCAATTCAGAAGCCCTTGGAGACGTTTATACTACGATCTGGTTAGTTCGAAACGATCGAGGTTCATCACCTTTGTCCAGGCCGCCACGAAGTCCTGGACAAACCTCTCCTGCGCGTCCGCGCTTGCATAGACCTCGGCCAAAGCACGGAGCTGGGAGTTCGAACCGAATATGAGATCGACACGCGTGCCGGTCCACTTGATTGCGCCAGTCTTGCGATCGCGACCTTCAAATACGTCCTTGGCGTCCGATACCGCCTTCCACTCCGTGCCCATGTCGAGCAGGTTTGTGAAGAAGTCGTTGGTTAGCGTTTCCGGCTTCTGAGTAAACATTCCGTGCTTGGTCTGTCTGAAGTTGGTATTCAGTACACGCATTCCGCCCACAAGCGCCGTCATCTCTGGGGCGGTCAGCGTCAGCAATTGCGCCTTGTCAACCAGCAACTCCTCGGCAGATATGGTGTATTGGCCTTTGATATAGTTGCGGAAGCCATCCGCGATCGGTTCGAGGACGGCGAAGGAGACTGCATCGGTCTGCTCCTGCAAGGCGTCCATGCGTCCCGGCGAGAAGGGAACAGTCACATCGTAGCCAGCCTTCTTCGCAGCTTCCTCGATGGCTGCACAGCCAGCCAATACGATCAGGTCAGCAAGCGAGACCTTCTTGCCGACAGAGGCCGCAGTGTTGAACTCGCTCTGGATGCCTTCGAGAGTGTTTAGCACTTTCGCCAGTTCGGCCGGTTGGTTGACTTCCCAATCCCTCTGCGGCGTGAGGCGAATTCGCGCGCCGTTCGCACCGCCGCGCTTATCGGAGCCACGGAAGGTGGACGCCGACGCCCAGGCGGTCGATACCAGTTGGGATATGGAAAGCCCTGAGCCAAGTATCTTGCCCTTGAGGGAGGCGATGTCCAGCTCATCGATCAGCTTGTGATTTACAGCGGGAATGGGATCTTGCCAGATGAGCTCTTCAGCAGGGACCTCCGGGCCGAGATAGCGTGAGCGCGGACCCATGTCGCGGTGCGTCAGCTTGAACCAGGCGCGTGCGAATGCGTCTGCGAACTGGTCCGGATTCTCCATGAAGCGCCTCGAAATTTTTTCGTAAATTGGGTCGAACCGCAGCGAGAGGTCAGTGGTCAGCATGCCAGGCGCGTGACGTTTGGACGGGTCGTGCGCATCTGGAACGGTTCGGGCACCTGCATCATCCTTCGGCTTCCACTGATGTGCACCGGCCGGGCTCTTAGTCAATTCCCATTCGTAGCCGAACAGGATTCTGAAGAAGTTGTTGCTCCAATTCGTTGGCGTGGTGGTCCAGATGCCTTCCAGGCCGCTGGTAATCGCGTCACATCCTTTGCCAGTGCCAAAGCTGCACTTCCAACCGAGGCCTTGCTCCTCGATGCTGGCGGCCTCGGGCTCAGGACCGACATGGGAGGCAGGACCGGCGCCGTGGGTTTTGCCGAAAGAATGGCCGCCCGCGATAAGAGCAACCGTCTCTTCATCATTCATTGCCATGCGAGCGAAAACCTCGCGGATATCCTGCGCTGCAGCTATCGGATCCGGATTGCCGCTCGGGCCTTCTGGATTGACGTAGATCAGCCCCATCTGCACGGCAGCGAGCGGATTTTCGAGTTCCCGGTCGCCAGAATAGCGTTTATCGCCCAGCCAGACGTCCTCAGAGCCCCAATAGACGTCCTGATCCGGCTCCCAGACATCCTCACGACCTCCAGCGAAGCCGAAAGTCTTGAATCCCATCGATTCCAGAGCGACGTTCCCAGCAAGGATCATCAGATCAGCCCACGAAATCTTCCGGCCATACTTCCGCTTGATAGGCCAGAGCAGACGGCGCGCCTTGTCGAGGTTCGCATTGTCGGGCCAACTGTTAAGCGGCGCGAAGCGCTGCTGGCCCCTACCACCACCTCCGCGACCGTCTCCGGTGCGGTAGGTGCCAGCGCTGTGCCATGCCATACGAATGAACAAGGGGCCATAGTGGCCGAAGTCCGCTGGCCACCAGTCCTGAGAGTCAGTCATCAGTTCCGCGAGATCTTTCTTAACAGCCGCAAGATCGAGGCTTTTGAACTCTTCAGCATAGTTGAAATCCTCGCCCATCGGGTTAGACTTGGAAGAATGCTGGTGAAGGATCTCGAGCCGCAAATGGTTCGGCCACCAGTCACGGTTCGACGTGCCTCTTCCAGTCCTACTATCTCTATTCATAATATATACTCCTTTAATTATCTGAATTTTGAGCTCTGCAACAATCCAAGAGCTTTGTTGCTCTAGATAGCCTCTTGCATTCATCAAGAGTTACAACATTATTCATTAAGTTTCTGATAAATCCGACTGTTTCTCGAACATGTCTTTTCCCGCGTCGCACATAGGGCAAACCCAATCGTCGAAGAGATCCTCAAAGGCTGTTTCTGGGAACAATACCTGAGGCTTCGTCCCCCTTCTCAGGATCGTAGACGTAGCTGCATGCCTTGCAAACGTATTTATGCATTTACGGTTCCCACACGATCTAACCAAACATCGTTTAATTATCAATAGGTTATTTCTTCAATATTCTCTCCCCTGGGCATTATCGAATGGTCCGGATTTCCTGATGGCTTCATCTCATTTCGCTTTCCTAAAGCCTTGAAATATCCCATGTGCATCCTATGATGTTCCATCTTGTCATCTTTAACAGTATGAACGACGCAAGCCTCTTTCCTGGTCACATCGTAATACAACTCGTGCCCTGCCCATCCATTAGCCTTTCGAATAGCCTTTCTCTTGTCGAATTTGCGTCTCCAGTCAGAGAAAGCGGACACTTTATGTCTTATCACCCCAATTCTTGTCATGATTCTACCAGTTTATTGTTATCAATAGTCGCAGCGTTTCAGGTTCTATGTTTAGCAAAATACTGCCAGAGATCTATTTAAGATTGATTATTACATAATAAATAGGGAATAGCTTGCTCTATCGGCCTTTTGAGAGACTCGTCAACCTTTTCATCCAGATCACCGCCGATCCGCGAAACGCTAAAAGCTAATGAAATCCTCGATGCCCAGTTAGGATACGATATCGTCGATTCCCCGCGTCGAAACATCTTGAAGATACGATTCAATTGCTGCATTTGACCTGAGATTTCTCATCAAACCAGTATGCCCACGGTTTTCCCTGCGCAGCTATCTGCTCTCGACAAGCCAATCCGGCCTCGTAAAAGCATCCAAATACCGTTCGACCGTCCTCTGGCTCCTGCCACTTGACTTGGCCAGACTCATTGCAGTCCCACCAGGATATCTGGTCGGCAGTATCATGAGAATATCGATTGCCTTGGCCGAGATCTTGAACTCCTGACCGGCAGCATAATCGAACCAAACCGTTGCCGCTATTGCCAAATCCTCATGAGCGGCCAATACGAAATTTTGGCAATCCGATAGCTCAATAATCGGCCACTGATACGGATTAACGAAAGCCGAGATCTTGATCAGCTTCATTAAATTGCCAGTTCCACGCCGATCAGAATCCTCAGGCTCAATGGGATCAAGAGAAACAGCACGCCTTTGACGCCCTCTTCCCAAAGTACCAGGCCATCGCCCGCAGGATATCTCGTTGCGTATCGACCTTTTTCGACATGGTTGCTTTCCATTCTGTTCGTTAATCTGATGGCCTTTAGGACCTGCTTCTCCACTCGGATGTGTATCTGGGAGAGAAACGAGAAATGCCCGGCTTGGAGCCTGTCTCTCAAAATCGTGGACAGGATTCGCAGGAGAATCAATGATTGCTGGGCTATATGGAGCCAAAGCTGCAATCGTTGCTCTTGCTAAAAAGGCCATCTGCACCCTTAGTAACCTGATCGTTGATCGGGAGATGGTCGAGGCGGAGGATTCGAACAAATTCGTATGAGGTAATTATCGCAGACGCAATTCAGATTCTCGTCGGAGCCGTATACGCGGTGCAAAAAAGATCCTGGCAGGAAGGAGGATAGGTCGCAGCATCCTCCTTCAGCGGATTGCATTCTTGACAATAGATTAAGCTTGCAGAACCGTTTACTTGCGTATGAATTGGGCTTTTTCAGACGTAGGTTCTGTCACCATCAAATGGCGGTATGAAGACGACAAGGATCTGAAGCGTCTCATTTCCTAGAGCCTCATAGTCATGGACAGTGAACGGAGGAATATAGACCAGATCCCCGGATTTTACAGGATAATCCTCGCCATTCAAGGTCAGATTTGCCTGCCCCTGTATTATGTAATCTATCTCATCGGTGGCTGTGTGGTAATGCGCTCCCAAGTTGCCGCCAGGCTGATATTGAGTAAGATTGACGCTGGCATTCCTTCCGGCAGTGATCTCTCTCGTCATCGTGCCCAGCTCGGGATCGCTTGGATTTTCATCGGCAAATTGGAAAAGGTGATACAGTTTGAACTGGCTGTCTGATGCCACCATTCCAGAATTGTCTGCCGCTTCACTGGTTGCTTCTGGCGACGCCATGGCCTGCGGAAAAGCAAAGCACAGCGCCAAGATCAATAACCTTGCGATCAGTCTCATCTAATCCCTCTATCGATTTGGATAATCCCGAAATTGTCAAGCACAATCTTGAGCAATAAACTTTTGGGCTGCTTGACATAGTTGCTGTAACTTAACTGTAACATCGCAATATATTATAATAAGCCCTGTATCCCAAATTATTGCAGAACCAAGTAGGGACACATCAATGGATACTCCGGAGCTGATAGAAGATTATCTTATCGATCGGAATGAAGGATTGAAGCAAGTGTTCACCAGTTTTTTAATCAGGTGATGCAACAAGAGGCATTGAATCAGATCAAGACGCTTCCCTACGAGCGAACCGGCAAAAGTAAAGCGCGATGTAGTTGGATAAGGAAGATATTCTTAAGACCAATCACGGCGAAGCTGTTCTTGATAAGCCTCAATTCAGGGAAGTTCCGTTTAAGACCCAGGCTGGTCTGTTCATCAAACGAGGGATGGTGGGTATGTCATCATCGGTGATAGCTACGTCGGCGGTAGCGATGTTTGGCTGATCAAGACCGATGCAGCAGGCAACAGGATCTGGGACAAGATATTTGGAGGACCAAGCAGTGAACGGGGCTGGTCTGCAAAAGATAGCAGGTCAATTTCCCCGATATGAAAAATAACCAGCTGCATTGCACTTGTAGCTTTAGTCGCTGAAGCGTTAGGCGCAATTCCGAGCCGTGATTCGCTCAAATTGTACCTACTGATTGCCAAGCTATTTATCTAAAGAATGCTTATTTTCTACAATAAGAGGCATTAATAAAATATCCATGAATGGTAATAAATATGAAATCAATGGATCTGGCTAGAAATGCCTTAATGACAACGATTTTGGCGACATTGGTCCTCTGCCCTTTGAACTCGTCTTCTCAGACCTGTCCAAATGACTGCCATTGCATGAGCGAGGAAAAAGCTAACATGACATTTGGTGAAGGAAATTATAAGCTATGCAGAAGTGAACCCTGCGGGACGGAGCAATCCGCAATAAATGATGCGATTATCCCTATGTATTGCATAAATTCGAGCTGTACTCAGGGATGCTTCTGTCTAACTCAGGAGCAAGCCAAACAGATCAATTACGAACCTTGCTCCAATCATTTAACCACATGTGGTTCTAATTCTATAAATACGCCCAAATACTGCTTTTCACCACCTTATGATTGCCCAGAAGGATGCCTGTGTTTGACAGAGCTAGAAGCTGAAGTATATGGCTTTGCCGATCTATGCCAAGACCAGCGCATAGAATGCGGCCACTTTGGAGAAGTCAAGTATTGCTTCAAGGTGCCCAAATACGACTGCCCAACCGGCTGCAACTGCCTTAACCAAAGTGAAGCCGCTGCCAAAAATCTGACGAAGATGTGCTTGGATCAGGCAAAAATTCCAATACTCTGTGAAATCATCGATGCGGAAAAGGGATTGTTCAAGTTCTGCTACAGACAATCCAATCTAGGCAATAATACTTCAAATGCGTTCATGGCGGGTGCGTAATCGTGCCCAAAGGATCAATAACTGAGATCAATATGCTTCATTTTGCTGAGTGCATCAATACCTTCCTCAGGAGGCAGCAATTCTGAATCGGATCCTCATTCTGGTTCTCTTTCTATTAATTGGATCATCTGCAGGCACGCAAGAAAATAGGGTTGTCCAGGCCAGTGATGTTTTAGCAGAGATCAGAGCTGGCCAGGCCGCAGAGTTTGATTATTGCACTATAGTGGGCGATTTAGACCTTAGCGGACTGAAAGTTGAAAAGCCAGTTCATTTTAATTTTACCACTTTTCAGGATACAGTGAATTGTAATTTTGCCATCTTCGAAGGCGATGCTCACTTCTTGCATTCGGTTTTCGATGATCTTGCAGATTTCAGCCATTCGGAATTCAATCGCACTGCTGACTTCAGATCTTCGGAATTTAGCAGCATTGCCGACTTCAAATCCTCGAACTTCAACAACGATGTCTACTTCGGAGATACAGCCTTTAACGATATTGTTGATTTCGGACACTCGCACTTCAATGGCAATTCCCGATTCAGGTTCACAGCCTTTAATGGAGATGCCGACTTCAGCGATTCTCAGTTCTCCGGCACAGCCGACTTCAGCGAATCCACGTTCAATGGTGATTCTGACTTCAGCTTCTCGGTTTTCAATGGCGATGCGATCTTTAGGTTTTCGATTTTCAAAGGGGATTCAAACTTTTGGTCCTCAACCTTTAACGACATTATCAACTTCAGGCGAGCAATATTTAAAGGCAATGCCAACTTCGGAGGCACAGACTTCAACGGCATTGCAAACTTCTTGTCCTCGGTTTTCAAAGGCAATGCCTCCTTTGGGGCTTCGACCTTCAACAATGAGGTCGTCTTCGATTATGCATCCTTCAATAGCGCTGCGGATTTTGGGCACTCGGTCTTCAACAATGAAGTGAATTTTCTATATTCTATATTCAACAATACGTCCATTTTCAATACTGCAATATTCAATAAAGGAGCAAACTTTAATGACGCGATTTTCAGAGGATATACCAGTTTCAATGGCTGTCAGTTCAAGGGAGACGCCCTCTTTGAGAGTTCGATTTTCAAGAATAGGCTCTCATTAACAAGGATAAAATGTGGTTATAATACTTTTATATATATTAGATTGGGCAATATCAATGAGCTTGAATACGATGATGCCGCCTATTTATTCCTGCTGAGGAACTTCAAGACTCTTGGCTATTTCGAAGACTACGATCACTGCTATTACCAATACAGAACGGCACATAGAGCTCAAGGCTGGCCATCATCAGGTAATGTTGAAGAGTGGGGCAGGAAGCTATTAGATTATCCATTGCAATATTTTTACGGATATGGCACAAGGCCTTTTTTTGCATTATTCGTCTCGGCTATTCTTATAATAATCTTCGGCATATTTTGGAGGGGCTTAGGTTTAGGCGGACCACATGACATTACCAGTAAGAACCTGAAACCTGAACAAGTGTGGCTAAATGATGATATTACTTCTATTATGATTTTCAGCGCAACTGTATTCCTGTCTGGCATGAAGCTCTTTGTTGATCCACCCGCAATACCCAATATTGAAGGAAGACCCAGGTCTACGGTAAAAAGGCTGTTCATCTTTGAGAGATTGATGGGAATGATTTTTTTCGTCATGTTCATCATCGCATGGAGTGGTTCAGTTGTGAGGCAATTGAAGTAATCGCGCTCTTGCCTAAGCCGGGTCCAGGCATCAGTCCGCCCGCTGCAGAGAAGAGGGAGCCGATAGGTTTCTGACCGTGCTTACAATTGCGGCTGCATTGGTGATAGTGTCCTGAGATTATTTCGACTCCAATCTGAGCCTGGACAAATGGTCCAAGATATGAAATTGAACCCACATTTCGCACCTTTGACTTAGAATCCCTAATTTCCTTATAGTTAATATCCAAAACATTTTTTAATAATATCTTCCAAGGCTACTTTGAAGGGAAGTAGCATGGATGTGGATGTTCAATCGTAT
>Ga0208940_1000067_pt1 | contig 129033 bp, 104 predicted proteins | sample AD_JPNNA6_MetaG_FD_184445 | JGI IMG/M metagenome (GOLD analysis project Ga0208940, IMG submission 184445) | Active sludge microbial communities of municipal wastewater-treating anaerobic digesters from Japan - AD_JPNNA6_MetaG (SPAdes) (version 2) | ecosystem: Engineered > Bioreactor >... | reverse complement strand
CCTCCTTGCCTGACTGATTACAGAGTATGGTGCTAGCATACACGTTCTTCATCAGTTGCGGAAGCGGCGGTACGACTTTACGAGACTTTGTTAAAGTGCTACCGGTACGACTTTATGAGACTCAACACTTCTTAGTCCACTTTTAGAATGACGAACACACACGCAGTACTCTTTGATTCTTTGACGGCGGCGCACGATGCTTCTTCGACGCGATAATCGTCGCCGGCCCCGGCCCATTCAACCGCCTGTTGGAGAAAGCCGACCATGCCGTGACACCTGGCCTCCGGCGCATGACTTTGTCCCCAACAGAAGGGGCATGGATCGGCAGTGTAGATGAATTGTTCTCCGGCTACCTGGAACGTCGTGTGTGGCGCTCCGCTCGAAATGTCGTGGGGGATCGCGGCGAGCACAGCTTCGATCCGCTGCGCGGGCGGCTGTTCCTGGAAGGTCGCAGCCTGGACGTTGAGGGTCGTGGTCAGGTGCGGCGTCAACGCTCGAAAGGATGCGCGCCCGGCTTGCAGGGCCATCGCCTGTCCGGCGCGCGGACCGTACACTTTGAGCAGCATCGCGTTCAACGCACTGAAATCGGCAAAATCGACTTCACGAGCGTCGTTGTAGGGTGGCAATTCCTCGATCCAGCGGGGGAGGTTGGCAAGCTGCAAAACCTTAGCGAATCCAAGCCTGCCGCTGATGCCGGCGATAACATCCAGGTAAATGCGTGCTGGGTGATTGGACAGGAAGTATTTTTCGCGTTCCATAGCCTTTTCCTTTGATCATTCCTCGATGGTTTTGACAGATAGAACAGACGTAAGTGCCGACCTCTTATGCATCCTCCCCAAAGTCCCATTCGCCACCTGGCAACGATGGTTGAATAGTTACGAACAGACACGCATTCTGTTCCATCGATGGACAGAGTTACCGGCGTCGCTGACGATACAGCGTTGGATCCACCGTGGCGATCATCTCCTCAAGATTGAGAGCGCGCCCCAAGAAGGGCGCGATGTGCGCCAGGTGGGGGCGGGGATCCTGCAACATAGCGTTGTAGTCGATATCCAGGTACGTCAGGTAGGGCTGCTTATCCAGCCAGGCATGGACTTCGCGCAGGTGCTTCTCGAACAGACGGGCCATGTCGGCGTCACTGGCCTTGTTAGTATCCTCGCCACGACGGATAAGCATTTGCCTTTGCGAAGCCAGGATTTCGTCCATGTGGCGGCGCATGAAGAGGACCTTGTAAGTGTACTCGGGCGGCAGGTGCATTAACAGGGCCGAGATAATTTTAACCACCTTGCCTTCGGCCTCTTCGATCCACGCCGTATCCCCCTCGGGCAGTTTTTTGACGCGCTCGAACTCATAATAACCCTGGGGATTGTCGGCGTTTGGCTCTCGAATGTGATCGGTCAATACTTCCAACCCTCCGGCTTCGAGCATTTTCATCATCATGGAGGTACCTGAACGCGGCAATCCCGACACGACGATGACCGACGAAGGTTCCTTTCGCCTAAGATGATCCAGAAATTTCAATTTTCACCCCGCAAAGTCCCCCAGAGCCATAGTTACCTAACAGTAACGTCTGGTCCGATAGCCGAAACTGTACAGCAAACGGCGCGGAACCAAACCGGAGATCAGCGCCAACAGGCGATAGCCTAAACCGGGCACAGAGATCACCCGTCCATGGTCGAGGTCACGGAGCGATTGGGCCACGACGGATTCGGCGGACATCCACGCGAAAGCAGGAACTCCCTGCTCGGTGATGTTATTCGCCGGGTGAAATTCAGTGCGCACGAAGCCGGGACAGAGCGCCTGCACGCGCACGTTCGTTCCCATCAGCTCTTGATGCAATACTTCGGTGAACACCTGGAGGCCGGCTTTGGTCGCGGCGTAGGTGGCACTGCCGGGCAAGGGATAAAACGCCATCAACGAAGCCACATTGACGATGGCACCGTCGTTCCGGGCTAACATCCCCGGCAAGGCCGCGCGCGTCAGGCGGAGTGCAGCGTTCACGTGCACATGGATCATCGCTTCATGCCTGGTCATATCGGCCTCGACAAACGGCCCCAGGGCGCCCAGTCCGGCGTTGTTCACCAGGAAAGCGAGCGTGTTCGTCTCAGCAATACTCGCTTCGACGCGGGCGACGCCGGCAGGATCGGCGAGATCGGCGACCAGCACCTGGGTGTGCACGTGATAGCGCTGTGTCAATTCGTCGGCCAACGCTTGTAAACGCGCTTCACGCCGCGCTACCAGGATCAGGGCATAGCCTTCACGGGCCAGTGCCTGTGCATACGCTGCGCCGATCCCGCCAGAAGCTCCGGTGATGAGCGCCACGCGCTCGTCGCTCGTCGACCGCCGTAAGGGCGACGTCATCCGCGCGTGTTGCCTCTGCCGCCACGTCATAGCAGCGACGATACCGGCGGTGACGCCCAGGCTCAATCCGATAACCTTTCCGCCTCGTTTGGTTAACTGTGACATTTTCTCCTCCGCAAAAGTCAATTTTGCCAGGACGACAAAAATATCAACGTCCTGCGCTGGGTGAATCTATGGTTGATTGGCTATCCGGCGTGCCGCGTGAGACGCTGGCCTCGGGCTTCGCCTCGTTCGCTTCTGCCTGACCGTGTTCGCCGAGCAACAACGAGAAAAAGAATGTACTACCTTTGCCCTCGATGCTTTCGGCCCAAATTCGTCCGCCATGACCCTGGACAATGTGTTTGGCAATCGCCAATCCCAGGCCGGTACCCTCGTCGGCGCGCGCGCGGTCGGTCTTGTAGAAACGTTCGAAGATGCGCGTCAACTCATCCGCAGGGATACCCACGCCGGTATCCTGCACCGCAATGACCATTTCCGATCCCACCACCTCGGCCTTGATCGTGACGTTGCCGCCGGGCGGGGTAAATTTTATAGCGTTGTGCAGCAAGTTCATCATGGCCTGCTGGATACGTCGTGAATCGGCCAACACCGGGGGGGCGTCGTCGGGGATGATCGCTTGAACATTGATATTCTTCCGCTCGGCCTGTGGTGCCAGGCGCTTGATGGGTTTCTTGATCAGTTTGGCAACCGGCGTCGCTTTGAGACGCAGCGGCACCCGACCGGACTCGATTTGCGATAGCTCCAGCAGTTCTTCAACCATCTGGGTCAGCGCGCTCAACTCTGACTCGATGTAGCTGAGGAAACGTCGCGCGGCCTGGGGATCATCGATGGCCCCCTCTTTTAGAGTCTCGACCACCAGCGAGAGCGAAGCCAGCGGCGTCCGCAGTTCGTGCGAGATATTGCTGATAAAGTCGCGGCGGATCGTCTCCAGCCGTCGGACATGGGTGAGGTCCTGCAACATCACCAGAAAGCGCGTCGGCTCCGGCTCTTTGAGCGGGGTAACGACGGCCTGGAGAAAGGTATTGCGCAGGGTAGTCTCCACCATGCCGGTCTGTTCGATGCCACTCTGACGGCACAAATCCCACAACTCGATCAGTTGGTGCTCACGCGCCACCTGGACGAAGGTGCGGCCCTGCGCCTCCTGGCCGGGAAATGCCAGAATCCGCAGTGCGGCAGGATTGATCAGCAGAATCTGACCGTTGTTGTCGGTGATGATGACCCCATCGGCCATAGTGTTCAACACGCCGGCAAGAAAAGTTTGCTCCTGGGACAACGTAGTGACTTCATCATTGAGCTGATCGGCCATGTGATTGAAAGCCTGGGTAAGCCGCGCCATTTCATCCCGTGTTGTGGGCAAGAGCCGCGCGTGCATATCGCCCTGCGCTACCCGTTCGACCACCTCGGTCAACTGTCGGATGGGATTGACGGTACGTGAGGCGATATACGTCGCCAGTCCAATGGAAAGTGCGGCGAGAAACAGGCCGGCCAGCACCATCGTCCGGCTGAAGCGCCCCACGGTCCGTTCAATTTCTTGCAGGGGGATAGCGAGGCGTACCACGCCGAGCGGCGCCCCATCGGCTAATCCATCGCGGCGCACCAGCACCGCCACATACAGGAGATCCGTCCCTAGCGTACGGCTGAAACGCACGGCCGTGCCCGTTCCGGCGTGCAGCGCCTGCGAGATTTCGGGCCGGTACAGGTGGTTTTCCATATCCGCCGGGTCCGCTTCCGAATCGCCCAGCACAACTCCATCGATGCCGACGATGGTTACCCGGCTACCGGTGAGCGTCGCCCACTGGCGAATGGAATCCTCCAAAGGGGGAGCGTCTGTCGCCAAATCATCCAGGCATGGAACTGCGCTATGGGCTATCAACCGAGCTTCGGTCAACACATGGGCTTCCAGGTCCGCCCGCCGCACACGACGAACCAGCTCTGAAAGATATAGCGTCAGTCCTAATGTTACAATCAGGATAATGACCGTATATGGAATGATCATTCGCCAACGAATCGAAGAAAACATACCTTCCCTCGCTATGAGAGTGGATGTCGCACGCGGCCATGCTGCCCGACTGCCTTCAATGATGGTCGGCGCCGGCGAATTCTTCTCCCCTACATCCTTGCTATGACTCCGCACCAATCGGGATGTTTTGTGTCCGGTAATGCACTTCCGACAGCTCACGCAAGCGCGCCGCCGCCTGTTCGGCTGTCAGATCGCGCTGCGCCTCGCCGAGCATCTCGTAGCCGACCATAAACTTTTTCACCGTCGCCGAACGGAGCAGTGGCGGGTAAAAATGGGCGTGCAACTGCCAGTGCGCGTCATCGACCATAGCGCTCGGCGCGCCGTGCCATCCCATCGAATAGGGGAACGAGGTCTCGAAGAGGTTATCGTATTTGACGAGCAACCGCTTGAGCGCCTGCGCCAGGGCATCCCGCTCCACCTCATCGAGATCCGGCAGGCGCGTGACGTGACGACGCGGCAATAGCAGCGTCTCGAACGGCCAGACGGCCCAGTAGGGCACCACCGCCAGCCAATGCTCATTTTCGACGACAACGCGCGTGCGTTCCGCGGCCTCCACGGCCGCGTAAGTCATCAACAGCGGTTCGCCGTGCGCCGCGTAGTAAGCGCGTTGTTCACGCTCTTCTTTCGCCGGCTCGTTTGGCAGCGCGCTCCCGGCCCACACTTGTCCGTGGGGATGAGGGTTGGAAGACCCCATGATCGCGCCGCGATTCTCGAAGACTTGCACCCAACGATAGCGCTGTCCCAATTCGGTCGTTTGGGCGGCCCACACATCGATGACAGTACGGATCTCCCCGACGGACATTTCCGCCAACGTCAGATCGTGGCGGGGGGAAAAGCAAATCACCCGACATGTCCCGCTGACCGTTTCAGCCCGCAACAGAGAATGCTGGTGGAGCGTCACATACGGCGTATCGGGCAGCAAAGCGGCGAAATCATTGTCGAAAACGAACGTGCTGGTGTAAGCCGGATTCGCCATACCACCGGCCCGCGCGTTGCCGGGGCACAGATAACAGCCGGGATCATAACTGAGACGGTTCTCATACGGCGGATGCTCCACCTGGCCTTTCCACGGGCGCTGCGTGCGCTGCGGCGAAACCAAAATCCAATCACCGGTCAACGGATTATACCGCCGATGCGGGTGCTCTGTGGGATCGAAGACGTTCAATGCTCACTCCTGCGAATAAAGACGACTGGCTGATATTATAACCTGATATTGCCTTTATGCACATTACCCTCTCACGTCGTTTGCACCGGCGTATCTATTGGGTGTATTTCATTTGCTCCCTCTCCAGCAGACTGGGGAGGGGGAGAAAAATAAGAGGTTTTGGCAGGCGGGCGCAGCCCGCCTGCCAAAAATCCTTAAAGATGCCACTCACGGACTTGCACAAAGTTTCCATTGGTTTTGACTCCGCTAGAGCTTGCGCTATACTGGGGGAACTATTCATCCACTGTCTCGTATGCATGGATGGAATTTGGCACACGCTGTTAAAAATAGAACTGATGTAACTAAATAGGTTGTCCCTTCGGCCATAGGCGCTGGCCCTCTCACCCCTTACAAAAATCCCCCTTCCCTGGGGGAAGGGAGGCAGGGGGGATGGGCACACTGACTATCGGACTCTTTGACTCACGACCACAAGACTGTTTCTGGAGGATTATCATGAAATTTGCTGTCTATCTCATCGCTGCGGTTCTGGCTTTGTTTGCGCTCATCTTCATCATCGGGGCGCAGGGGCAAGCTATGCGCTTTGTGATTGGCATAGTGCTGCTCGGCGCAGCCGGCGTCCTCATCTACCTCACCCGCGTTCAGCCGAAAAAAGAAGAGATCACTCACGTGCAGAAAATCGATCTCACCGGCGACGTGCACCTGGAGCAGATGACGTGCAACTCCTGCCACGGCACGTTGAGCAAGGAGAACATCGTCGTCAAAGCCGGCGCCATTTTCGTGGATTGCCCTTACTGCGGGGCGTCGTATCAGATCGAAGAAGCGCCGAAGTGGTAAATGAATCATGATGCGCACAGTGATAGCGGATGAAGGGTCACGGGTTGTGGAGTGATCTGCGCCAGGGTGTGCCGAGGCTGGCGGGAGTGTCGGACGCACCGCCGGCGCCAGGGCTGTACACCTATCCCATCGCCCTGGATGGCGGCCAGAGGCGGGTGCACTTGCGTGTCGAAGACGGCGGCGCCGGCCTGCTCTTCATCGACGTGACCGACGTGCTCCACCTCAACGCCACCGCCACGGAAATGGCAAAGCTGGCGCTGGACGGCGTCCCCATGGCGCAGGCAAAGAACCGCTTCCTGCGGCGCTTCGGCCATGTGGACAAAGACCGACTCACCCACGACCTGGCATCGATCTACACCATGATCGACCGTTTCCGCGAGAACGATGGCAGTTGCCCCACGTGCGCCGTCGCCGACCAGGTGGCCTTCCGTCCTGTGTTCAGTACGCCGGTCCACGCACCCTACAAAGCCGATATCGCGCTGACCTACCGCTGCAACAACGCCTGCTCGCACTGCTACAATGAAGCGGATCGTTTCACGATGGCGTCGCTCTCCCTGGCAGACTGGCGCCGCGTGCTGGACAAACTGGCCGAGATCGGCGTGCCGCACATCATCCTCACCGGCGGCGAGCCGACCCTGCATCCCGACCTGCCGGCCATTATCCGCTATGCCGACGGTCTCGGACTGATCGTGGGAATGAATACGAACGGACGAATGCTAGCTCACGCACCCACGATGGCGACGCTGGCCGAAGCGGGGCTGAATCACGTGCAAATCACCCTGGAGACGCGCGACGCTGCGGTGCACGACGCGATGGTCAATGCGCCGGGCGCCTTCGCGCAGACGGTGCGCGGAATCGAAAACGCGCTGGCGAGCGGCGTCCACACCATCACCAACAGCACGCTGACGCGCCGTAACATCCACGACGCCGTGAGCAGCGTCGATTTCTTGTATGATCTGGGCTTGCGCACGTTTGCGCTGAACGGGATGATCTACGCGGGCGGCGGCCTGGATGAGCCGGAGGCTATCCCCGCCGAAGACATGGCCGCGACGTTGGTCGCCGTGCGCGAGCGCGCCGAGGCGCTGGACATGCGCTTTCTCTGGTACACCGTGACCGATTACTGCCGCCTTTCGCCGCTGGAACTGGGGCTTGCGCCGAAGCGCTGCAATGCCGCCGAATACTCCATCTGCGTCGAACCCAACGGCGCTGTGCTGCCCTGTCAATCGTACTACGTCGCGGCGGGCAATCTGCTCACCGACCCGTGGGACAGCATCTGGAATAGCCCCTTGTTCCTGAGCTTCCGCAACCGCGAAGCCGATCCACTCGCGGCGGGCCTGCCGCCACTGTGCCGGGACTGTCCCGACCTGGAGATGTGCGGCGGCGGCTGCCGTCTGGAACGCGAAGCGCGCACCGCCCCCCGCGCCGCCGAACGCGGTTGCACCCGTGGCCGCCGACGCCTTTCATCGTAAGAATGCGGTCGCAGTGGCGGAAAGGATTGGCCGGCACGGCTTGCCCATGCGCCTGTTGACATACGCCATGGCGTCGATGGGGGTACTGCACAGCCTCGAGTGGTTTTTCATCTATGGGACCTTTTGAAACCAAGCGCCTGTATCTGCGTAAGTTTAAGTTGGAAGATCTGGACGACATTTACACCCAGATTTATGCCGATCCTGAGGTATGCCGGCTGTACTGTGGAGAGACGTCGAGCCGGGCAGAGGTCCACACCAGGCTGTTGTATCGCGCGCACCAACCCGGCACGGCGGAGTTCGGCTACCTGGCGATTGTGTTGAAGGCGACATCCCGCGTCATCGGGCAAATCAGCCTGACGCCGTTCGCCAATAGCTACTATCGACTGCCGAACGAACCGGTGACGCCCTTCAATGCACTGGAAGTGGAGCTGTCCTTTGCCATCGGGCAGGCTTACTGGGGACAGAGAATGGCATTTGAGGCCTGTCAGTCGGTGATCCGTTATGCGTTTGAGGAACTTAGATTGCCGCGTCTGCTAGGAGGCATCGTCGTGACCAATGAGCGCTCTATCCACCTGCACCAACGTCTTGGGTATCGCCTCGAGCGCAATTTGTGTGTGAACGACATTTGTGGATGGGTTGCCGTGTTGGATAACCCGCTTTAATCTCAGAATCTGCTTGAGGCTAATGTGCTGCCACTTCCGGCCATAGGTGATGACCCTCTCATCCCTCAGCCCCTTTCTCCCCCGCAAGCGGGGAAGAGGGGAGCGAAAAAGCGGGGGTGTGGCGGGCAGCGAAGCTGCCCGCCACACCCCCTACAAAAATCCCCCTTCCTGGGGAGAAGGGGGGCAGGGGGGATGGGCTTATAGAAACACGCCTATCTCGTCACCCACCAGTACCAGGCATACCGAAATCCACGCCAAACCTGGTATAGGGGATAAGTTACTTCGTCAGGTTGACTGGCCTGAATAGTTACGGGTTCACTATCATTCTGACGAATACATAATCTGCGGACAGAATGTGAAGCCAATGGTATGGGTCAAAACTTTTTGAAAGAGCCAATCATAATGAATGAACAACGTCATGATTCGCCGATAAATGGTTCCATGATCGACGCCATTCCTTTCCGACTGGACCTCGCAGGGCTGATGAAGCGACTGCGACTCAAAGAAGGCAGTCCCTATCTCACCGAACTTCGGCGGCTGCGGGACGAAGCCGAGTCCATCGCCCGACCGAAGGCGCTCTACAAAGTCGCCTTCATTGACGCTAAAGGTGATGACAACGTCGTTGTGGACGGCATCAAATTGACCAGCCGGGTGCTGCGTGTGAACCTGGAGAACGTCCACCGCGTCTTCCCCTACGTCGCTACCTGCGGCGTGGAACTGGATCAATGGGCGCATGCGCAAGATGACATGCTCTTCCAGTATTGGGCCGACGTCATCAAAGAAATGGCGATGCGGGTTGCGCTCCAGGCGCTGGACGAGTCCATAACGGCCGACTACGAACCGGGGAAAACGGCAGTAATGTCGCCGGGATCGCTCGCCGATTGGCCACTGCCGCAGCAGTGCCCGCTCTTCACCCTCCTCGGCGACGTCAAAGGAGCGATTGGCGTGGAACTCACAGACAGTTTCTTGATGATCCCCAACAAGAGTGTGTCGGGGATACGCTTCTCCACCACTGACGACTTCGCCAGTTGCCAGCTCTGCCCGCGCGAGAACTGTCCCGGCCGCCGCGCTTCTTACGACGATACGCTCTACGAGCGCAAATATCGCCAGGGATAAGGAGGCGAAAAGGGTCCAGGGTTACAACTGTCCCAACCTCTGGCGGATCGTGAGGAGCAAGTCGCCGGGCCGCATGATTTTGATGTCCTTACCGGTTGGAAAGTCATGCCGTGTGTTGCAAGTGACGAAATATGGACACGCTTCGCGCAGTGCGGCGACCAGGAGTGGCAAGTCTTTAGGATCGGCCTGCCCGGAGTACATGCTGAGTTCTTCCGGTGTAGGATCGGGTACGACATGAAGGGCACGGCTAACCAGCAAGTGAAATTCTGGCAGCTTGCCGGGCAATTTGGCGGCAAGGTTGCGTGTCACTTTCGTGATGGCCTGTTCAGAGGTGACGCCATTCAGCAGTGTCAATTCGCTCATGCCGAGGATGATGTAGCTGACACCTTGGGTGTGGGGCGCAGCAGCGCCGGCAAAGATAACATCGGCGTCAATGGAAACGCGTGGCTTAGGCGACTTCAGTTCCGTACTTTTCGACGACATATCGCTCGCGTTGTTCGCGGAGATCGGCGACGTGAGAGGGGTGAGTACCAGCACGCCGTCCAGATCGACCAGCCGGAAACTGTCGCCGGTTTGGATGTTATATCGGTCACGGATTGCGGCAGGCAAAGTCACAGTGCCACGTTGCCGTACTTGAAGTGTCATTGTCATTGGAGAACTCACTTTCTGTTTTTCTGCTCTGTCATCACTTTCACCCATGGCGGGGCGTCGTAGCGGTAGTCGCAACTTGAGTCGCTGGCTATATCGACATCGAGCATTTAGCACGAGTTATGAGCATCGAATCAGGAGGTAACTATGGCAGTACAATGGCTTAAGAACCTGTTGAGTTTCAAACGCTCCACACCGTCATCCCCCATTCCTCCCGGTCTCTATCACGCCATGCAGGAGGCCGAGGGTAAATACACGCGCTTTCACCTGCGGGTGGAGCGCGACGGCACCGGGATGTTGATTGCCAACGCGGCCGCCGTGGCGCACTTGTCGCCCTCCGGCGTCGTCATCGCCAAGGGTTTGCTCGATGGCAAAAACACGGATGCGATTCTCGGCGATCTCACTGCCAATTTCCGGGGCGCGAGTGCGGATGTGATGCGCGCAGACATCGCCAGAGTCGAGGCGATGATCAAGCAAATCACCGCCCCCGGCGATCTGTACCCGGTCTTCAACCTCAATGACGCCGCCATCTCCCCGCACGCTACCCAGCTTATCGCCCCCTTGCAAGCCTCACTGCCGCTCGCCGAACCGGAGAAATTGCTCCCGCTCCTCGACCGGTTGTGGGCCGTGGGTATCCCGCATGTGACCCTGCTCGCGCCGCAGAAGCCCGACACAACCCATCTGATCCGCGCCATCGAACACGCCGAGGATTTGGGGATGATCGCCGGAGTGCGCGGGCGCGCTAGCGACCTGGGAAACGTCGAATTGTTGACAGCCCTGGTTCAAGCCGGCATGGATCACCTCACCCTCCTCTACGCTTCCGACAATCCTGCCGTTCACGATGCGTTGTGCGGTGACGGCGACCATGCCGCCGCGGTGGCACTGCTGGCGTGGCTGGAAGAAAACCAGGTCTGCGCCATCGCCGAAGTTCCACTGATCCGAGCCACGTTCAGCACCCTCACGGCCACCATCGACACTTTGCTGGCCTCGGGTGCGGACAACATCGCCTTCGTTGCTTACGCCACGACCGATGCAGCATTAGCCGAACAGGATGGCGTCTTTTCTGCCGACGCGATGCGCCAGGTCGCGGCGACGGTCGAAGATACTGCCGATAATGCACAGGCGCGCTTCATCTGGGATCCACCCGTGCAGCGCCATCCGACAGTCCCACTGGTCGGGCAGATCCAACGCGGGCCACGCTGTTCCGGGGACATGGCGGTGCGCGTTGAAGCGGATGGCAGCGTCATCCCGCCGCGCGGCCCCTATCAAAGCGCGGGCAACATCCTCACCGCGGCGTGGGATGACATCTGGAATCACGGCGTCTTCCGGGCGTACCGCGAGCGGGTGGAGTCCCCGACCCATTGTGACATTTGCCCCGGTCTGGTTATCTGTGCCGCCGATTGCCCAGGCGAGCCGTCTGGTTGGGCGCAGGGGTAGTCCTGCGGTAACTATTCAGCCACCTTTGCCAGGTGGCGAACGGGACTTTGGGGAGGGCACATAATAGGTTACCCCTTCGGCAGGTGCTGACCCTCTTATCCCCCAACCCCCTTCTCCCCCGCAAGCGGGGAAGAAGGGGGCAAAAGGGGGGTGTGGCGGGCGGCGAAGCCGCCCGCCACACCCCCACCCAAAATCCCCCTTCCTGGAGGGAAGGGGGGCAGGGGGGATGGGCTGATAGAAACACGCCTATCTTGTCATACAGAAGCACCTGGCCTACCAAAGTCTACGCCAAACCTGGCATAGGGAATAAGTGGCTTCGTCAGGTTTACGAGCCTGAATAGATACATCCTGCGAAATGACATGGTAGCTGTGGTCTCCGACCGCGTCACCGCAGGATCGAGCGTTGGGCAGGCATAGTCCGAGACCACCCTGGACTTACCAGGACTGATCCTGTCATAGAAGATGGAGGTAGCGACATGAACAAGCGATCCATAGTGCGTATTGTGGCTTCGTGCGCCTTGTTGGCGCTCTGCGCCGTCCTACTGCGCGCGCCGGTGCAGGCGCAAAGTTATAGTTTCGCCGTACCGGAGATGTTGATGCACGTCATTGTCCAGCCGGATAGCTCCGCGCAGATCATTTACGATATCACCTTCGAAAACTATGGGAGCGCTATCGACATCGTGGATATTGGCACGCCGCACGGCGATTATGACCTCGACACCATGAGCGCCTCCATCGACGGTGTGACGCTGACCGATATTCGTCAATCCGAGTATGTCGATCCCGGCGTCGAAGTACATCTGGCGGACCATGCCATCCCGTCGGGCGGAAAGGGCACGCTGCACTTCGAGATGACGATGCCGGACATGATTTTCACCGACACCACCAACAAAGAGAATGCGTCGTTGCAGATCACGCCCACGTGGTTCGACAGCAGTTTGGTGCGCGGCACCGGCACAATTGAGATCCGCATCACACTGCTCGAAGGTATTCAACTGGACGAAGTTTTATACCAGGACGTACCTTTTACCGACAAAGGCACCGAAAATGGGCGCGTGGTCACCGTCTGGCGCTTCGAGAATGTCGCCGCGACGCAAGCGTATCGTGTGGGTGTTTCCTTCCCCCAGCGCGGCTTGACCAACATCGTCAAAGTAAGCACGTGGGACCTCTTTATCCAGTGGCTAAAACAGGCGGCGGGTACCGTCGGCGAGATGATCGGCGGTTGTTTACCCGTGGCTTTCTTTATCTTCATCCTGTGGGGGATCTTTGCCTCGGTGAAAAAAGCCGGCAAGCCGGACTACTTGCCGCCTATTGCCCAGGTCGAGGGTGGAGGAATCAAGCGTGGATTGACCGCGCCCGAAGCCGCCGTCATTCTGGAAATGCCGTTGAACAAGGTCCTGGCGTTGGTCATCTTTGGCATGCTCGAAAAAGGGCTGGTGCGGCAGACGGACGATACGCCGCTCAAAGTGGAGATCGCCGAGCCGTATCGTACTGCCGACAAGCCGGATTTGAAAGATGCCGAAGCCCGTGCCGCCTACCGGCGCACCGTGGCACAACAGCAAGGCACCGTCATCCACAAATACGAGGATGCCTTCCTGGACCTGATTGAGGCGCATCCCGATAAATGGGTGAAGCAACTGAAGGTCGTCGCGCCGATGGAGGAGCTGGTCAAAGCGACCGCCGCCAAAATGCAAGGCTTTGACCTTTCGGACACGCAGGATTACTACCGGCGGGTCATTGAGCGGGCCATGCAACAGGCTGCCGCGCTGGGTGATATCGAGCAGCGCGAGCAATATCTCGATAAGTATGCGCCGTGGCTGATGCTCGACAAGGATTACCGGACGGTGATGACCGTCGGTGGTTACAACTACTGGCCGCGTTGGGTGCGCCAGACCCGGCCGGCGGCGGCTACTCCCCTCTCCGTCCCCTCCGGTGGAGGGGCAGTGAGGGGAGGAAGCGGACGCGCCGCCCCGAAGTTTGGCGATGTGGCTTCCTCTTTTGCCGGGTGGGCCGAGACGACGATGGGCGGTATGGCGGCGGCGATTATGCCCACGGCACTGCAAAAACCCACGTCGGCCAGTACGTCAACTTCCAGAAGCAGCGGCAGTTTTCATAGCAGTTGTGCATGTGCCTGCGCCGGTTGCGCCTGTGCGTGCGCTTGCGCCGGCGGCGGGCGGTAGCGAGCAGCCATCTCAAACGGCGGAGGATTTGTAGTGACGCCTGAAGGCGTCTCTTAGGAGCTAAGAACGGCTGAAGCCGTCACTACAAACGGAAATTTGCGTAAGTCCTAAGGCGAACCCGGCGCTCGCGGCGGTAAAAATCCCCCGCTGTTGTGTTCACTATCATCCTGACGAGTACAGAATCCGTGGCATTGAGGGCAAAAACTAGAGCCGTTGTTCCCTTACCACGCAAAGTTCCAGAGAACCACGGCGCATTGACGGAGGGTAACTATTCAGCCACCTTTGCCAGGTGGCGAACGGGACTTTGGGGAGGGCACATAATAGGTTACCCCTTTGGCAGGTGCTGACCCTCTCATCCCCCAACCCCCTTCTCCCCCGCAAGCGGGGAAGAAGGGGGCAAAAGGGGGGTGTGGCGGGCGGCTTCGCCGCCCGCCACACCCCCACCCAAAATCCCCCTTCCTGGAGGGAAGGGGGGCAGGGGGGATGGGCTTATAGAAACACGCCTATCTTGTCATACAGAAGCACCTGGCCTACCAAAGTCTACGCCAAACCTGGCATAGGGAATAAGTGGCTTCGTCAGGTTTACGAGCCTGAATAGATACGACGGAGGTATTCATTCGATGGGAAATAGACGAGTTTTTCGCATACTGGCCTGGCTAACGTTATCGGTGCTGGTCACATGCATGGGCCGGCCGGTAGCGGCGCAGAGCTACAGCTTTGCTGTGCCGGATCTAAAGATGCAGGTGTATGTCCAGCCGGACGCCTCGGCGAAGATCGTGTACGACATCACCTTTGACAACGATGGCAGCCCGATCGATGTCGTGGACATCGGTATGCCGCACAGCCACTACGACATCGGCACGATGCACGCTTCCATCAACGGCGTTGACCTGAGCGACATCCGCCCATCCGAATATGTGAATCCCGGCGTCGAAATTCACCTTGGAAACCAGGAAATTCTGGCCGGCTCGCAGGGCACCCTGCACTTCGAGTTCTCGATGCCCGACCTGGTGTTCCAGGACACGACCCAAAAGGACCTGGCCTCGCTGCAAATCACGCCCACCTGGTTCGACAGCGACTTCGTGCAGGGGACGTCGAACATTCAAATTGCGATTTACATGCCGGAAGGCATCCAGCCGGACGAGATGCTGTACCAGGATGTGGCCTTTACCAACCGGGTGCTTTACCAGGGACGCGCCGTTGCCGTGTGGCAATGGCCGCAGGGGAGCGCCACGCAGGCTTATCGCGTCGGCGTCTCCTTCCCCAAACGTGTTATGACGCGCGTGGTCGAGATGACGCAGGTGCAATTGATCAACAAATGGTTGGAGGACAATCTCGCAACGCGTTTCATCCTGGGCGTGGGCGTCATCATCTTGTTTGCCATTCTCTTCTTTCGCTTTTCAGGCGGCACCGGCTGTTCGGTTTTTGTGATTCTTACCGCTGGGATTGTGTTGCTGCTTGCCGTTGTCCCCTTCTCCGTGCTTGTTGCACCGTTGATCCTCGTCCCGCTCATCATTTACAACGAAAGTGCGCTGAAAAAGAAGCGCAAGGCTTACCTTCCTGCCATCGCGCAGGTGGAAGGTGGCGGTATCAAGCGTGGGTTGACGGCCCCTGAAGCGGCAGTCTTGCTCGAGATGCCGCTGAACAAAATCCTCACCCTGGTCATCTTCGGTTTGTTGGAAAAAGGCATTGTGAAAGTGATCAAAAATGAGCCGCTGACGGTCGCCGTCGCCGACGATTTCCAGGTGCTCAACCGCGACGATTTGTCCAATGACCAGGAGCGCCGCGCCTATTGCCGCCAGGTAGCACAGGCGAAAGGCGTTATCATCCACAACTACGAAGATAGTTACCTGACCTTGTTGGAAGAGCATCGCGGAAAACCTGTCCGTGACATCGATTTCAGTAAACCCACCGAGGCGCTGATCAAATCCACTGCCGCGAAGATGAAAAACTTCGACCTTTCGGACACCCAGGACTACTATCGCCGCGTGATTGAGCGGGCCATGGAGCAGGCCTCGTCCCTGGGTGAGATCGAAGCCCGTGAGAAGTACCTGGATAAGTACCTGCCGTGGGTGATGATGAACGATAATTATCCCACCGTCCTGACCCATCATAACTACAATTATTGGCCGATGTGGGTACGCAGTTCATCCTCCGGCGGCGGCGCTGCGGCTTCTGCCAGGCCGAGCGGCCCGGCCACCGGGGGACGCACACGGGCCGGCGACGTCGCCGGCTCCTTTGCCGGCTGGGCCGAATCGACGATGGGCAGCATGGCGGCGGCGCTTATGCCCGGCTCGCTGAACGTCCCCGGCGTCAAGGGTGGTTTCGTCAATCTGAGCGGCGTGGACAAAGTCACCGGCGACATCTTCACGGCACTGGCAAAATCCAGCGGCAGCGGTCACGGCGGGGGGAGTGGATGCGCATGCGCCGGTTGTGCATGTGCGTGCGCCTGTGCCGGCGGGGGAAGGTGAGGGGAATTTCGAGATTGGAGATCGAAGATTGAAGTATGATTTGCCGGCGCCGGAGATGCTGGTACAGCAGGCGGAGTGGCTGGCCCCGGCGCGCGCCCGATTGTTGCGGCAGGCGAACATCGCCCACCGGAAACGTGTGCTGGACTTGGGTGCAGGATACGGCGCGGTAACCGGCGAACTGGCGCGGCGCGCCGGGGGAATAGTTGTGGCGGCGGATCGTGCTGTAGCGGCGTTGCGGGCGAATCCGGCGCCATTCGGCGGTGTGTATCGCGTCGGCGGGGATGCCATACGGCTGCCTTTTGCCGAGGCGACGTTCGATCTAGTCTTCACGCAGTTGACGCTGTTGTGGGTACATCCCGTGGAGCCGGCGGTGCATGAAATCGCGCGCGTGTTGGCTCCCGCCGGCGTGCTCGTCGCTGTGGAACCCGATTACGGCGGGATGATCGAATATCCACCGGACATTGCGGTGCGCGAGCTGTGGATGAACGGGTTTAGGCGCGCCGGCGCGGATCCCCTCATCGGGCGCAAACTGCCGGGGCTGCTTACGGCGTGCGGATTTCGCGTGAACGTCGGCCTATTGGACACTCTCTACGCCCCCTCCGTCGCGCGCTTCGACTTTTTGCGTGACTTGCCGTTAACGGCTGAGGAGATGGCAACATTGGAGCGCGTCGAACAGGAGGCCAGGGCGCGCCGAAGTTCATGGGCGCAAGTCGCGCATCTGCCGTTTTTCCTCGTGCTGGCGGTGAAAAGTTGACATTCTTCCCGCCTATGCGATATAATTATTAGGTATCTATTCAGGCCAGTAAACCTGACGAAGCCACTTATTCCCTATGCCAGGTTGGGCGTGGATTTCGGTATGCCTGGTGCTTGTGGATGACGAGATAGGCGTGTTTCTATAAGCCCATCCCCCCTGCCCCCCTGCCCTCCAGGAAGGGGATTTTGGGTGGAGGTGTACCCCCGCTTTTTCGCCCCCTTCTTCCCCGCTTGCGGGGGAGAAGGGGGTTGGGGGATGAGAGGGTCAGCACCTGCCGAAGGGGTAACCTATTATGTGCCCTCCCCAAAGTCCCGTTCGCCATCTGACAAGGGTGGCTGAATAGTTACGTGGGAAGAATGACAATTCTGGACGGATTATTAATCTTGATTGGAGCTGCCATCATCATTCTCTGCACGCTGGAGGGATTGGTGCGCACGCTGACGTTGTTAGTGGGGTTTTACCTGGCAACCACCATCGCCGGGATGGTCACCCTGGCGACAGATGCCCTTCATGACATTACTGTGACTCTCATTCGCGCGACCGGCGGCAGTGGTGTGCCGAACATGACGCTCACCGAGACGGTTGTGTTTGTCGGTTTGGCTATTCCTCTGTTTGTTGGCACTTACTTCCTGAGCAAAATTACTTTTCCGGAAACGATGTTGCCAAAACTTCACGTGCTCGACAACATTCTCGGCTTGTTCGCCGGTATTGTCCTGGCCTTGCTCGTTGCAGCAGTGTTCTATAACACGTGGGGCGTTGCGGTGAGTGTGCATTGGAATAATGCACCCCTTTGGTATAGGATGCACTACGCCTACTTTGGAGCATTTTTACGCCCCTATTTGCAGCAGGTTCTTGCCTACTATCGACCTACACTTTTCCTCTTTAACTTGCTCCATTATCCACCGTTCTTTCTACCCCAGTGACTGGGAATGTAACTGTGAAGCGGCCGAGCTGACTCCCCGCTGCCCCCCCCATGATGATTGGAAAAGAGTCGCCAGTACATCTGGAAATGGCACTTAAGTGATAGTTCGATTGACAAAAAACGCACTGGCGCTACAATAAGAGAGTCATTCTTAAGAGGTCATGCTATGAGCCGTTCTCAGTATTTCACCTACATTGCCAAAGTGCCCCCAGAGGGTTCGGGCATCTTGCCGGGTCGTAGTGCGCCTCGCGGAAAGTTAAAACAATCTAATCATTAAAACACAAGGCCGTGGGCGTCTGCGATGTCCACGGCCTTTTTCATTTATCGTGCGCTTTTGGCGCGTCGAAGGCCGGGGACCCCACTACCGGCCTTTTTGTTGACCCAACGTCGAAAACAAAGGTGTTGGACACGCGGCTAAATTCGTTCCCACCGCTGAGCACGCTGAGGACGCAGAGAAATAGCATCCATCTCGGCGCTCTCGGCGGTAAAAATCCCACGCTGTTGTGTTCAATATCATCCTGACGAGTACAGAATTCAGCATTAACCTGCGGTTCACCAGCGGTGGGATGAAAACTTTTCACCATGAAGGGCACGCAGGACACAAAGAATTTGTGCTTTTCTCTGTGAACTCTGGGTGCTCTGGGGCTATTTTCAAAGGAGGTCTAGACAATGAACACTTGGCTGGAAATGACAAACACGATTCTGCGCGTCGACGCGCCGCCCATCCCCGGTTTGACCTTTCGCGGCTTCCGTGGCCCGGAGGACTACCCCGCGATGGTCGCCGTCATCCAGGGAAGCAAGGAAGCCGACCAGGTTGAACGCACGACCACAATCGAAGACATCACTCGCGATTATGCTCATCTGGTCAACTGCGATCCGTACCGGGATATGCTTTTCGCCGAGGTAGGTGGCAAGGTCATTGGCTACAGCCGTGTCTACTGGTATACGCTATCCGACGGCACATGCTCTTACGATCATTTTGCGTCTTTGCTGCCGGCATGGCGTGGACTGGGCATCCGCCGCGCGATGCTGCGCCACAACGAACAACGCCTGCGCGAGATCGCCGCAACGCACCCTCTCGGCAACGGCCGGTATTTCGCATGTTGGGCCGACGATACGGAAACGCACTGGCGTGCCCTGCTAACCGATGAGGGCTATGTGCCGGTGCGCCACGGCTACCTGATGGTGCGCCCTAACCTGGAGAACATCCCGGCTCTGCCCCTTCCGGAAGGCCTGGAAGTGCGCCTGACGCAGCCGGAAGACTACTGGATCATCTGGCATGCCGCCAGAGAAGCCTTCCGCGACCACTGGGGCTATACGGAGGATGAGTGGGCCGACACGAACTTCATGGGTTGGCAGGAAAGCGACACCTTCACGCCGGAGCTATGGCAGGTAGCCTGGGATGGGGATGAAGTAGCCGGTATGGTGCTGAACTTCATCGACGCAAAGGAGAACACGACCTACAACCGCAAACGCGGCTATACGGAGACGATCTGCGTGCGCCGTCCCTGGCGGCGGCAAGGCGTGGCGCGCGCCTTGATCGCCCGTAGCCTGATGGTTCTCAAAGCGCAAGGGATGACCGAAGCCGCCCTCGGCGTGGACGCCCAGAACCCCAACGGTGCACTCCAACTCTACAAGAGCATGGGCTTCCGCCAGGTCAAAGAGGATACGACCTTCCATAAAGCCCTGTAACGAGTGGCCTTCATCCTTCCCCTTAGCGGTTCTCTGAGAGTATCTATTCGGGCCAGTCAACCTGGCGAAACAACATTCCATACCAGGTTTGGCGCGGATTTTGGTAGGCAAAGGACTCTTGGATGACGCGATAGGTGTATTTCTGTAAGCCTATCTCTCCCTTCCCTGGGGAAGGGAGATTTTTGTAGGGGGTGTGGCGGGCGGCTTCGCCGCCCGCCACACCCCCATTTTTTCACTCCTTTCTCCTCCGCAAACGGAGGAGAAGGGAGCGGGGGGATGAAAAGAAATTCCCTCTTGACACTTCTGTGTATCCATGCTATAGTTAACTTAACTGGTCAGACCACTTACCAGACCTGACAGGTCTAAAACCATAACAGAGGTTAAAGCATGGCAAACACCTGGTCCGCACCGCAGCGCCCGGCGATCTACGCTGAACAAACGCTCATCAATGCCATCCTGGAAGGCACGTACCCGCCCGGCAGCATGCTTCCTGCCGAACGCGACCTGGCCGAACAACTCGGCGTGACGCGCCCTACCCTGCGCGAAGCCCTGCAACGCATGGAGCGCGACGGCTGGATCAACATCCACCAGGGCAAATCCACGCTGGTGCGCGACATCTGGACCGAGGGCGGCCTCAACGTGCTCGGTTCCCTGGCGCGCTATAGCAACAGAGGCCTGGCAAGCCGCATCCCCTTCGATTTCATTGCCCGCCTACTGGACGCGCGTTTAGCGCTCGCGCCAGCCTACGCGCGCGCTGCCGCCGTCTCTTGTGCCAACGCCAGCCTCATAAATGACTTGAGCGCCCCTCCCGACCTCGACGACACCCCGGCGGTCTACGCCCACTACGACTGGCAAGTGCATCATCGTCTCACCGTGGCATCGTGTAATCCGATCTACACGTTGATTCTGAATGGCTTCGCCGAACTCTACGCGACCATGGCGCAAATCTACTTTACCCAGCCGGAAGCCCGCGCCGCCTCAAGCCGGTTCTATGCTCGCTTGCTGGACGCTCTTCAACACAGAGAGGCCGACGCCGCCGAAACCGTCACCCGCGAGGCTATGGCCGAGAGCCTAGTTCTGTGGCAAGCGACACAGCACCAAAGATGAGAGTCTTAACCGCGAATCACGCGAATTTTCGCTAATTTTGTACTCGTCAGGATGATATTGGACACGTCACTATTCCGCCACCCTTACCAGGTGGCGAAGGGGGCGAAAAAAATGGGGGGTGTGGCGGGTGGCTTCGCCGCCCGCCACACCCCCCACCCAAAATCCCCCTTCCTGGAGGGAAGGGGGGATGGGCTTATAGAAACACGCATATCTTGTCATACAGAAGCACCTGGCCTACCAAAGTCTACGCCAAACCTGGCATAGGGAATAAGTGGCTTCGTCAGGTTTACGAGCCTGAATAGATACAAGAATTTGTGTTTTTTCTGTGTGCTCTGGGGCTATTTTCAAGGAGACAACGATGCGACGATGGAATGGTTGGGGAGATGACTCATTTATCTATCCGTTGCCTGAGGGGGCATTCACGTTTTTAGAGCAAGCCGTTGGCCCGGGGGTGGTCACGCCTGATGCGACGTTGGCGGACGTGCTCGCGCAGGTTCCACCGTCGCGGTTGCCGGCGCATCCGCTTATCCATACGGAGGCGGAGGCGCGCCTGCGCCACGCGCGTGGGCACAGCCTGCCCGATTGGATCGCGCTGAAGAGCGGCACCATCGGCGTCTTCCCCGACGGTGTGGCTTACCCCACGACCGACGAGGAGGTACGCGAGCTTCTCCGCTATGCCCGGGCCGCCGGCGTGTGCCTCATCCCCTACGGCGGCGGTACAAGCGTCGTGGGGCAGATCAACCCGCTGCCCGGTGATACGCCCATTCTCACCGTGGATATGAGCCGCATGTGCCGTCTGCGCGCTTTCGACGCCATCGGTCAGTTGGCGACGTTCGAGGCCGGCGTCGCCGGACCGGACCTCGAGGCGCACTTGCGCGCGCACGGCTGTACGCTAGGACACTATCCACAATCCTTCGAGTATTCGACGCTCGGCGGGTGGATCGCGGCGCGGTCGAGTGGGCAACAGTCGCTCGGCTATGGGCGCATCGAAAAGCTGTTTGCGGGCGGAAGGATCGAGACGCCGCTAGGCACGTGGCACATCCCCGCGAACGTGCCCGCTTCCGCCGCCGGGCCGGATCTGCGCGAGTGCGTGCTCGGCTCCGAAGGTCGGCTGGGCCTTATTACCACGGCCACCGTGCGCGTCAGTCCCCTGCCGGAACGCGAAGAATTCCACGCCTTCTTCTTTTCCACCTTCGCAGAAGGACTGGACGCCGTCCGGGAGATCATGCAGGCGAAGTTGCCGCTGGCAATGCTACGCCTGAGCACCGCCGCCGAAACGGCGACGACGCTGGCCCTGGCCGGCCACGCCGTTCTCATCGGTGGACTGGAACACTATCTCGCTCTCCGCGGGGCCGACACAGAGAAGTGCATGCTGATCATGGGCGTTGCCGGGCGCGAGCGCATCACCAAAGCCGCCTACCAGGTTGCGCGGGGCATCGCCGGCGACCACGGCAGTCTCTACGTGGGACAGACGTTCGGCAAGACGTGGCACAAGAACCGCTTCAAGTCGCCCTACCTGCGGGATGCGCTCTGGGAAGCAGGCTACGCTATCGACACGCTGGAGACGGCCACCGACTGGGCGCACGTTCCGGCGCTGATCGAGGCCATCGAGGATGCATTGCGCCCGGCGCTGCTCGACCAAGATGAATTCGTCCACGTCTTCACGCATCTTTCTCACACCTACCCCTACGGCAGTAACGTCTACACACAGTACCTCTTCCGCCGTGCTCCAACACCCGCGGAAACTCTGGAGCGCTGGCAGACGCTCAAAACGGCTGCGAGCGCGGCCATCGTCGCGCAGGGGGCCACCATCAGCCATCAGCACGGCGTCGGTGTGGACCACAAGCCGTATCTGGCGGCCGAAAAAGGCGAGATCGGGATGACGGCACTGCGCGCTTTGGTCAAGAGCTTTGATCCAGACGGCATGATGAATCCTGGGAAAATGCTGTGAGTTTTGGTCAGCAGATTGAGCCGATGAAGCAGATTTTTCACCATGAATCCATACGAATTTTCACGCCTAACAAATTCGTGTATCAGGGTGAAGATTCATGATGGGGGAGGTTACGATGTGGACAAAGGATTGGCGGGATAAAATTTGGGCAAAACTAGATCAGCCCTGGGACATACTCATCATCGGCGGGGGGATCACCGGGGCGGGGATTCTGCGCGAAGCAACCCGCGCCGGGCTAAAGGCGCTGCTCGTCGAACAACGAGACTTCGCCTGGGGCACATCTAGCCGCTCATCGAAGCTCGTGCACGGCGGCCTGCGCTACCTCCAGGAAGGCAAAGTCTCCCTCACCCACGCCTCTGTGCGGGAACGCCAGCGCCTGATCGCCGCAGGGGCCGGGCTGATTGACCCCCTGGGCTTTCTCCTGGCAACTTACAAGGGCGACTTCCCCGGCAAACTCACCTACCGCGCCGGCCTCACCGTCTACGATCTACTGGCCCTACAATGGAGCCACACCCGCTACAGCCCGGAGGATTTCCAACTGCTGGCCCCGCACATCGTCGCCGACGGGCTGGAAGGCGGGTTCCGCTACGGTGACGCGCAAACCGACGACGCCCGTCTGGTACTGCGCGTCATCCTCGAAGCGGTGGCGGACGGCGGCACGGCCCTTAACTACACGCGCGCCGAGTCCCTGTTGCGTGACGATGGGCAGGTGGTGGGCGCCGTGGTGCACGATGCCGTCCAGGAGCGCCGTGCGGACGTGCGCGCTCAAGTCGTCATCAACGCGACGGGCGCGTGGGCCGACGAACTCCGTGAACAGGTCGGCGCGCCGCCCCGCATCCGTCCCTTGCGCGGCAGTCACCTCATCTTCCCGGCGTGGCGACTGCCGGTGGGCCAGGCGCTCAGCTTCCTGCATCCCCTCGACCGCCGCCCGGTCTTCATCTTCCCCTGGGAAGGCATCACCCTCGTCGGCACCACCGACCTGGATCACGAGCAACCGCTGAACGAAGAACCGCACATCACCCCGGAGGAGGTCGCCTATCTCATGGCCGCCGTCGAAGGCCAGTGCCCGCGCCTCCACCTCACGGCGGACGACATCAGCGGCACCTTTGCGGGCGTGCGGCCGGTCATCGGTTCCGGCAAAGCCAACCCCTCGAAGGAATCGCGGGATCACGTGGTGTGGAACGAGGCGGGACTGCTCACCGTCACCGGCGGCAAGCTGACGACCTTCCGCCTGATCGCGCTCGACGCGCTCAAGGCCATTCATCACCGGTTTCCCGCCATGCCCGAACTCAAGGGCGACGTGCCTGTACTCGACAAGGTCGACGTCCCCCTGCCCGGCGCAGAGGCCCTCGACCTGGCGCAACGTCGCCGCTTGCTTGGCCGATACGGCATCCAGGCGCCGGCGCTGGTGCGTGCCGCGCACCCCGGTGAACTCACCCCCGTCCCCGGTACGCCGACGCTGTGGGCTGAGCTACGCTGGGCCGCCCGCGCCGAAGGCGTCATCCACCTGGACGATCTGCTGCTGCGCCGGACGCGCCTGGGACTGCTGTTGCCTGAAGGCGGTGCACCTCTTCTGGACGACATCCGCCGCATCTGCCAGCCCGAACTGGGGTGGGATGATGCCCGCTGGGACGCCGAAGACGCCGCTTACCGCGATCTGTGGCGACGCGCCTACAGCCTGCCCGACAAGGCTGCCATCCCTGACTGGAAGGCCGCCGTCGCCCAGGCCAAAGCCGCGCGCGCCATAGCCATTCCGCGCCGCCAGCGACGCATCGTCGCCGGGACGGGATTGGCCGCCGGCTTGCTGGGTTTGGCAACCGTGCTAATTCTGGTATACTTCAGGCGATGCAAAATCAGCCCTACATCCTGGCTATCGACAGCGGAACCCAAAGTGTCCGCGCGCTGATCTTCGATGTACACGGCAACCTGGTCGACGGAGTCCGTGTGCCGATCGAGGCTTACACTTCGCCGTGTCCCGGCTGGGCCGAGCAGGATCCGGAAATCTTCTGGCAGGCGCTCTGCGAGGCGTGCCAGAAGCTCTGGCAGCAAACGACGCTCTCCAAAGCGGCCATAGCCGGGGTCGCTCTGACCACGCAGCGCGCTACGGTGATCAATGTGGACCGGGAAGGCAGGCCACTGCGTCCTGCTATCATCTGGCTGGATCAACGGCGCACCGGCGGGCTGAAGCCGATCGGCGGGCTATGGGGGCTGGCGTTCAAGGCGACCGGCATGACAGAGACCGTCGCCTATTTGCAGGCTGAAGCCGAGGCCAACTGGATCAGCACCCATCAGCCTGACATTTGGGACAAAACGCACAAATATCTGCTCCTCTCCGGCTATCTCACCTACCGTCTAACGGGACGTTTCGTGGACTCGGTGGGTTGCCAGGTGGGTTACATCCCCTTCGATTACAAAGCGCTCACATGGGCCAGGTCATGGGATTGGAAGTGGCAGGTCCTGCCGGTGGATCCCGCCATTCTGCCCGATCTCGTCCCTCCTACTGCCCCGCTGGGGACGGTGACCGCAGTGGCTGCCGAGGCTACAGGTCTGCCTGAGGGTCTGCCTGTCATCGCTGCCGCCGCCGACAAAGCGTGCGAGATCATCGGTACAGGCAGTCTCGACCCGCATATCGGCTGTCTCAGCTATGGCACCACGGCCACCATCAACGCCACGCACGAGAAATACATTGAGGTCATCCCCTTGATTCCCCCCTATCCTGCCGCCGTACCAGGGCGCTACAGTCTGGAAATCGAGATTTACCGCGGCTACTGGATGGTGAGCTGGTTCAAAGAGGAGTTTGGTCACCGCGAACAGCGCCTGGCCGTTGAACAGGGCGTCGCGGCGGAAGACTTTTTCGACGAGTTGGTCGCGCAGGTCCCGCCCGGCTCTATGGGGCTGATATTGCAACCGTACTGGTCGCCGGGTCTCAAGGTTCCGGGGCCGGAGGCCAAAGGCGCGATCATCGGATTTGGGGATATTCACACACGGGCGCACCTCTACCGTGCGATATTGGAAGGGCTGGCTTACGCCCTACGCGAGGGGAAAGAGCGCATCGAAAAACGCAGTCACGTCCCCATCACGGAGTTGCGCGTCTCCGGCGGCGGTTCGCAGAGCGACGCGGCGATGCAGATCACCGCCGACGTCTTCGACTTGCCGGCAGCGCGCCCGCACATCTACGAGACTTCTGGCCTGGGCGCCGCTATCGACGCTGCCGTGGGGCTGGGATTGCACCCCGACTTCGATACCGCTGTGCGCGAGATGACGCGCATCGGCGAGGTCTTCACGCCCAACCCGCAGACACGTGCCATCTACGACGGTCTCTATCAGCGGGTCTACAAGCCCATGTACGGGCGGCTCAAGGCGCTCTACGAGGAAATCCGCGAGATTACGGGGTATCCAGCGCGGGTAGAGTGAAGGGGCTTTTTTTGTTTTGTGGGTTTTTGCAGGCGGGCTGCGCCCGCCTGCAAAAACCCTTTATTTTTCTCCCCCTCCCCAGCGTTTTCGCTGGGGAGGGGCGAAAACTACGGAATCCCCCATTCCCCGCTACGGCAGGCTGAAGCCCAAAATCTGGCTAGAATAGGTGTCCGCCACGTAGAGAACGTCGCCAGAGACGGCCAGCCCCTCCGGAAAGGTCAAATTCAGACCGGATTCGCCATTGCTCAACGCCCAACGAAAAGCGCCGTCCGTCGTGAACGCCAGGACGCGCTGGTGAACCGGATCGCCCACGTATATCATCTCCTTGCCGAGCGCCAGGAACGGCTTTTCGTCCGGGTTGTCTCCTCCCCAGACGGGAACGCTCCACTGGCGAAGGAAAATAGCGTCGCCGGAGAAGACCTGTACACGGCGGTTCCACGTGTCGGCGACAAACACCGTCCCGGTCGCATCCACGGCAATGCCAACGGGTTCGTCCATCTGCCCGGCCCACGTTCCACCGCCGCCGAATTCGCGCAGGAAGTTGCCGTCGGCGTCGAAGACCTGAACGCGCTTGTTGCCGGTGTCGGTAACATAAACCATGCCGGTCGGGCCGATGGCAATGCCGCGCGGGCCGTAGAAGCGGCTGTATCCCGCTGCGTCCCCCACCGTCGCCTGCGCCAGCGTCCCCCAAGCGGTCAGGTAGCGTCCCTGCGCGTCGAATTTCTGGATGCGATGATTCCAGGTGTCGGCGACGTAGACCGTTCCATCCTCGGCCACGGCGATTCCCCATGGCTCGTTGAATTGCCCGGCGCTTACGCCGAACTCGCCCCACGTCTCCAGTAGCGCGCCCTGCGGCGTGATGTGCCAGATGCGGTGATTGGTCGTATCCGCCGCGTAGAGCGTCCCATCGGCGGCGACGGCGATGCCGCGCACGGCAGCCCCGGGGAGAGCTGCACTGCTCACCAGGGGCAGGGTGCGCGCGCCGGCCTGATAGGGATCGGGAAGCTGGGTGGCCTGCGGATGTACGGTCTGGATGCCGGCGTCGCCCAGACGATAGCTCCACACTTCCTGGGCCACGTCACGCCGCACATACAGGCGAAATTCCTCGCGGTAGGGCCATTTTTGCAAGGTGAAGGGGTTCTCGGGATTCTTGGCCTGGGCGTAACGGGTGTAGTCGCGTTTCCAGACGATGTCCCACAGCGCCGCGCGCATGGTCGGGTCCGCCAGCATTTCTCGGATGCGAGGGATGGTCAGGTCGAAGTAATCTTGAAGTGGCCACCAGAGATATTTGTAATCGAAATGGATGTAGTCACTGCCCAAAATCGGCTCGACGACGCCATACTCTGCGCTCCCGGCGATCACGACCGGGCATTCCAGCAGTTTGGCGGCGTCGGGAGTGGTGCCGTAGAAGTAGTTGTTCGGGTAGTCGATCATGTACCACGTCAGCGGCCACGAACCTTTTTCGCCATAAGCCACCTTGACGTCGTGGGGCGCGCCGGCCACCCGCCAGGAGATGTCCTCGATCTGCCGCAGAGCTACTTTGATGTCCGGCGTCCCGTGAGCGTAGACGATCATCTCCGTCGCCAGGTCGTAGGTGATGTAGTTCAGCCGCGTCATATCGCGCGTGGTGAGCAACGCCAGGAAAAGGGCGCCCAGCAGTACCGTCACCCGGGCAATCCATCCGGCGCTGAATTTGGCGGAGAGCCAGATGAACAATCCACCAAAAGCCACGACGCCGAGCGACCCACCGATGAGTGTGCCGAACGGTTCCAATTGCGTCAATGACGGGCCGGCCGTCGTCACCCCTGGCTGCATGGCGGCGCGTAAATCCACCAGTGCGCGGCCGAAGACGGTCAGCGCCGCCATGGTCAACGTGAGCGCGAGTGGCAATAACCAGCCACGTTTGGATACAAATTGTTGCCAGTCCACGCCAGCGCTGATTTTGCCCAGCCCCCATCCCGCGAGAAAAATGCTCGGCAGGATGATATGCACGACCAGCCAGGGCATCTTCTCGCCGGCGAGGGTATATCCCACCCACGAGAGCAACGTCCAGCCGAGCAGGAAGAGGGGGAAAAGCCGGTCCATATCCAGCGGGGGAACGACAGCCTCGTCGGGAGAGGATTCCGCACGCGAGCCGAAAGGCCGGCGGGCGAAATGGACCAGCGCGCCCACGCCGCCTACGGCGGAGAAGAGCACGGCCAGGTACTCGTACAACGGCGCGAGCAGGAAGTAGTAATACATCGGCTGCCCGCCGCGTTTAATGCCTTGCTGCGCCAGCCAGTAAGCCAGTCCACCCACCAGGCCGGAGAGCGCGCCCCATCCCCAGGTGAAGAAGGTGGTGTAAAGGACGAAGAAAATCGCATAGTGGATTAACGCGATGATAGGCCAGTGTTCTTTGTTCCACCACACGCCCAGCGCGATGGAACCGAGCAGCGACAGCAGCACGACGCTGCCAATGCCCAGCACCGTGGAAGCGGGGAGGACAGCCAGGTTGCCGCTGATAACCGCGTCGTAGACCACGCTCATATCCAGCCCGGCCACAAATTTGATAAGGAAGGCCGAACCGAGGGGCAATGTCAGGGTGCCGAGCGCCATGAGCACGTCGAAGAGGCGAATCTGGCGCATTTTTTCCTCGCCGACGCCGTAGTAGCCGATGACAACGGCTCCCAGGAGGGTCAGAAAAGCCATCCCTGCGGCCAACCGTCCCCACACGGGCACGGCGACGTTGGACATGCGGGTGTTGCCGACGTCGTCCAGAATCTGCTCGCTGGTTTGGGCGTGCCTGAAAGAATACATAAACACGCCGCCCAACAGCAGAGCCAAGATCAAGGCAAGTACAAAGACGATGAACAAATTGGAACGCTTCCAGCGGGTGGCAAAAACCTGCCAGGCGAACGGTAGGAACATCAATGCGCCGAAGATGGCGATGTAAATGTACGATGCCTCTTTGGTCGCGTGCATCAGGGAGAAGCAGGCCGCCATCCCATAAAGCCAACGATAGTTGCCGTCATCCAGATACTTGAGGACTGTCCACAACAGCAACGTTGCGGTCAGCATCAGTGAGACGTCGTGGCGAATATACCGCGAGTAGTACGAGATGGATGGCGAGAGCAGCAATAACAGCGACGCCGCCAGCGCGCCGTGGCGGCCCAGCCACTTACGGAACAGGAGGGGCGTCATCACCAGCACAATGCCGGTCAACGCCGGATAAATGCGCGCAGTGAAGTCGTTGGGGCCGAAGAGGAAGTAGACAAAGGCGGTCACTTCAAACAACAGCGGCCCGTGCATCATCGGGTTGTGTCGGAAGCCCTGCCCGGCGTAGAGGTTCCACGAGAACTTGGTGTGGATGCTCTCGTCGTGGCTGATGGCGCGGTCGCCGAGCATGTAAAACCGGCTGACAATCGCCGTCACCAGGATGAGGATGTAGAGTATGATCTCCCAGCGTTTCAGACGTTCACCAAACATACAGGCCCCCTTGTCAAAATGAACCATCCCCAAAGTCCTGTTCGCCACCTGGCAAGGTGGCTGAATAGTTACGTCGAAAATACCGGGTGCATTTTAGCATGCTTGTGGTGGATCACAATCCACAATCGGCAGGACCTTTCAGTTGCGACTCACACTTACACCCAGGTTGTCGGCATGGTCGCTGATACGCTCCAGGTTGCGCAACCACTCGACAAAGATCACGTCCGCTTCGGGGGTGCAGACGCCTTCTTCCAAACGTCGGATATGGTCCTGGCGCGCTTCGAGATAGAGATGATCGAACTCTTCCTCCAGGTCGCAGGCATGGCGCGCTTTCTCCCGGTCGCGATCACGCAGCGCCTCCAAGGCGCACATATACGTCGTATGGGCATGCCTGTACAGGCGCTCAATGTCTTCTAACGCCTGGGGGCTGAAGACGACTTGATGCTCGATGCGCTTTTGTGCAGCTTCCGCCATGTCTTCGGTCAAGTCGCCCACCCGCTCGATGTCGGTGATGAGATTCTTGATTTGAAAACAACATCGTTGTTGTTGCAGGCTAAGGTTTGTTCGTAACAGGCCGTTGATGAATCCATCCAGCGCTTTGCACACCGGATCGACGAAGCCATCTTCGTGATCCAGCACCCATTGCAGGGCTTCCGTGTCCTGCTTTAGCATCGCACGCCGGCTGCAATCCAGCATCTGCGCCGTCACTTCTCCTAGCCGATACAGTTCGCGGAACGCCTCCTGCAGTGCTACCTGCGGAATACGAAACTGGCGTTCGTCAATGTACGCCGTCAGTTTGGCCGGCCCGCTCGCTTTCCCTTCGGGGACTAATCGCTCGGCCAGCCAGCCAATCTGCTTGATGAAAGGGAAAAGCACCACGCTGATCGTCATGTTAAAGATGGTATGCGCATTGGCAATCTGGCGCGGCAACAAGGTGGAAGTGTGACTGATCAATTGTGCATAGGGCGTGATGAAGGGCAAAAAGAGGAGTACTCCGATGACGTTAATCAAAATCTGGGCGATGGAAGCACGCCGCGCAGAGCGGGAAAGGCGCAGAGAGGCTAACAGTCCCATCACACATGACCCGATGTTCGCGCCTAGCAACAGCGCAATCGCCCCCCGCAACTCGATAGCACCACTCATCCCCATGGCAACCAGTAAGCTGGTGACGGCCGAACTACTTTGAACGACAGCCGTAGCGATAGTGCCTGCCAACACGCCGGCTAAGGGGACATGTCCTAGCGTTGCTAACCACTGGGCCACCTCTGGAATGGTCACCAACATCTGCAACGCTCCGGCCATCATGTCCATACCCAGAAATATAATGCCGACGCCCAAAATAACTTCTCCGTACGTACGTAAATTACGGTGGGCAAAAAATTCCACCAACACCACGCCGGCAATGATAAATAAGGTGTTAAGATTTCCGATTTTGAAGGCGACGAGCTGGGCTGTCAGTGTCGTACCGATTTCTTGCCCCAGCATAACCCCGATGGCCTGGTTCAACGTCATTAGATTGGCGTTAATCAAGCCGATCATCGTCACCATTAACAGACCGCTGCTCTGAATTAAAGCCGTGGCCGCTGCGCCGAAGAAGGCCCCTCTGAGAGGCTTGCCGGTCATCTTATCCAGCCATTCCTGAATACGACTGCCGGTCAGCTTTTCCATACCGCCGCTGAGCATACTGATGCCAAATATAAAAAACGCCATGCCGGCCAAGACTTGAAGGATGTTGATCACTAAAGTGTCCTCTCTCCTGAAAAGAGTCAAAAATTGCCGTATCTATTCAGGCCAGTAAACCTGGTAAAGCAACTTATTTCATCATAGATTTGGCGCGGATTCTGGCATGCAAAGTCTCTTGGATGATGAGATATTCGCGTTTCTATAAGCCTATCCCTCTGCCCCCCTTCCCCAGGGAAGGGGGATTTTTTAGGGGGTGTGGCGGGCGGCTTCGCCGCCCGCCACACCCCCATTTTTCCGCAGCTTTTAGTCTCGTGAACGGAGCAATTTTCCCATGGCTTCCCCCTGCCCCTCCCCAGCGAAAACGCTGGGGAAGGGGGAGGGGAAATCGTCTCACAGCCCACAGTACTCACAGAACTAAACGGTTACAGTGGATCAACCCGTCCCCTCTCCGAAAACAGCAGGCATAGCGCGGACCTCTCGGCCCGCACTACATTTTCAGCGCTCAACGAAGGGGAGACCCATCAGAGCCGGGCAGAAATGAATAACCCGGTTTGTCTACCAGCCAGCGAGTAATCCCCCTTGCTCATCCTGCCAGTATGGCATCCAGACCAGCGACACCAAGGGCACCGTGATGTCAGTTTTCTTGGGTTTCACGATTACCGGGGTCAACTCCTCGGTCAGCGGGTCGATGCTGGCCGTCAGCCTGGCAGTTTCCGCGTCGAACTCGGCCTGCAGATCCGCCAACTGCTTTTGCAAGACTTCGACAGTTTCTTCGGCGCGAGCCACGTCCTCGCGTTGTTGCGAAGCCCGTCCCACACTTTTGGCCGTCGTCGCCGCCTTGCCCACGGTGGAAGCACTGACGGCCTTGCGACCCATCAAAGCCCCCAACAGCGTGGAGCCAACATTGACGGCGGTTTGTAGACCGGCCTGGCGCGCCTGCGATTGTTCACGTTCGACGGCCTGCTGCGCCTTGCGGAGGCGCTCTTGCAACGCGGTTAGCCTGGGCGCGTACTTCTGGCGCAGGGCGTCAACAGCCCCATCGCGCTGTTCGCGCGCCAACTGCTGCATGCGGAGGCGAAAATCACGTTCACTCTCGCCCGGTTCGGATGTCTGTTTCAAGGCGGGACTGCGCAATAATGTCAATCGCTGAGTGCCATAAACCCAGGTGGTGAAGTCGCGGTTCCAGGCGGTGTAATTCCTGGCCTGGGCTGCCGCCGCCGGCAAAGTGCCATACGACGCGTCTGGCTCGCCGGTCTTCTCCAGATCGGTCACGGCAAGGTCGAGCGTCTGTGCCTGCTCCCAGTCCACGGGGAGCGGCGTGTCGACGATGGGTGTGACAGCTACAATATCTGTCGCCAGATCGATATTGAGCCTGGTATCCACGAAATGAACCCGTGCCGCGCCCAGCAGATACGGTTTGTAGATGACCGTGCGGCTCCGGCGACTGCCACGCACAGGAACGAAGAAGCGGGACACGTCCGGCGGCAACATGGGTGCAGCGCCAGGAGCCGGTGCCGGGGGCAGCGGCGCAGCAGCCGTGGTGGGCGCGACGATGGTTGGCGCCGTCACCGTCGTCGGCGCGACAGGCGTTGTGGCCGTGATGCCGGCAGTTGGCGCGTAAGTCGGCGCAGCAACGGCGGATGCAGCTTTACGCGGTGCCATCAACACACGAATCTGCTCGCGGGTGATCGGCCCGCGCAGGTACGACATTGCCCAGCGCGTGGTAAAGACGACAGGCGCATCCTCGTGGACGTTGTTCATCAGGAAGACGCGACTCCCCAGGCCGGCGAGCGTCTGCTCCATCGCTCGGCGGTCGAAGCGCCCGCCGAGGCTCGCGGCAGCGCCTTCGAGGCCGTCCAACAGGCGCGCCTTGTCGCGTTCCGTCTGCAAGCGACCGATGAACCACGTCCCGGCGTTGGAGAGCGCCTTGTAGTCGAGGTCCACGGGGTTCTGCGTCGCCAGGACCACGCCGACGCCGAAAGCACGTGCCTGTTTCAGCATCGTCAACAGCGGCAGTTTGGAGGGCGGGTTGCCGATGGGCGGCAGATAGCCGAAGATCTCATCGATGTAGAGCAGAGCGCGCAGGCTGGTGGTGCCGGAGAGGCCGCGCATCCAGCTCAATACCTGGTTCAGCAACAGAGAAACGAAGAACATGCGTTCTGGGTCGCCGAGGTGGGCGATGGAGAAGATGGCGATGCGCGGTTTGCCCTGGGGTGTGTACAATATCTGGCCAATGTCCAGCGGCTCACCTTCCAGCCAGGCGCTAAAGCCGGGGGAAGCGAGCAGATTGTTCAATGCCATCACCAGGCCGAAGCGATCTTTGGCCGGGTAGAACGAGTCCAGGTCCAGCACGCCGATTTTGGTCATGGGCGGGGTCTGCACCAGTTGGATCAACGCGGCGAGGTCGACATCGTGCCCTTGCCGCCACATGAAATCGAGGATGGTCGAAAGCAAAATGTACTCGCGGCTCTGAACGGGATCCGCCTCGATCCCCAGCAGGCCGAGCAGACTGGTGACGGTAGTTCCCACCCGCTCGCGCATCATCTCCCCGTCTTCGAGGACGGCGGCGGAAGGCGCGGCAAAGGATTTGAGGATCGAAACGGGCACGCCGGCGTTGCTGGCAGGGGTATAGATGACGAAGTCGGCGGCGTCTCTGAGTTTTTGGATGCGTGCGCCATCCTGTCCCCAGTCCGCCAGGCCCTTCTTCCACAGGGCGGCCTGCGCTTCGGCATAGGCCTGAGGCGTCATGCCCTTCTGACGGGCGTCGTCCTCATTGATCCAGGGCAAGAAGTCCTCACCGCGCAGTTGCGGGAAGGTGAGCAACAAGTTCCCCAGGTCGCCTTTAGGATCGATAACGATGGCGGGGATGCCATCGATGGCGGCCTCTTCGATCAGGTCGATACACAGACCGGTTTTGCCGCTGCCGGTCATGCCGACGGTGACGGCGTGTGTCACCAGGTCTTTGCTGTCGTAGAGTAAGAGCGTATCTTTGGCGGCCTTCTTGGTCAGATCGTATTCCTTGCCCAGATAAAAAACTCCGAGTTTCTCAAAATCTTCCATGATTTCCTCCAAAAAAACAGTTTCATAGTCTGATAGTCTGATAGTCGGCTGAATGATAATGTTTTCTTCTGATGGGAAAACAGCCCGTTGTCGGTCGCATCTATGCAAAGTATATTAGCAGATAGAGAAAAGGTCAAAGCCGCGCGCGACTTTAAGCGGTGACTTTGATTTTATTCTAGCTTACAGTAGAATGACGCCAACTGCAATAACCGGACTGGCGACGATCCGACTAGCGACTATCTGACTCTCAAGGAGAACTCATGACACTGCACAAGCAATACCAGTACGAAGTGAAGTTATTCGTCAAAGTCTGCCACCGACTGGCGCGCGCCATGTTCGTGACCGGCAGCGGCGGCAATCTGGCGTGGAAGTTGGAGGACGATTTGTTGCTCATCACGCCCACGCAGATGAACAAGGGCGACATCTGCCGCGAAGACGTCGTGTTCGTCAATCTGACGGGCGAGACCGTCGAGGGCGAACATCGTCCCACCGGCGAACTGCCGATGTACCTCAAGTTCTTCCACGAGCGACCGGACATCGTCTCCGTTATCCACTGTCACGCACCCGCCGTCGGCGCACTGGCAATCTCCGGCGGCGAAAACTACCTGCTGCGGCCGCTCTATCCGGAGACCGCCATCGAGGTAGGTCCGGTGCCCATCGTTCCCTATGGGCAGCCGCTCACCCAGGAATTGGCCGACAATTTCGGCCCTTACCTGCCCAGGTACAACAGCTTCATCATGGAAAATCACGGTCTGGTGACGATGAGCCGGGGCGACATCGCCTGGACGCTGATGAACGTCGAGCTGCTCGAAGCGACTGCACAATCGATCATTATGGCGGTGCAATTGGGTGGCGGTGTCAAGGCGCTGGATTATGCGGCGGTCAAGCGGCTGGGCGAGGTGATGCATCTGCGCAACTTGCCGCTCTTTGGCGCGCCGGGCGTCAATGCGTCGTTGGAGGCGTTGTATTTTGGGGAATAAGCGCTCATGCAACATCCAAGCCAGGCATTGATGGCGCAAGCGATTGAGTTTGGGTATATCCACGGCACGGTGGGCTGCCTCATCGTGAAAGACGACGAGATCATCGCCATAAGCGGCGGCACGATCTTTTCGGCAGAGCACGACGTGACGGGTCATTCGGAGATCAATGCGATTCGCCAGGCGTGTAAGAAACTCGGCAGCCATCATTTGCACGGCTGCTGGCTGTACACGACGTATGAACCCTGCCCAATGTGTATGGCCGCAATCTGCTGGGCGAAAATGGCGGGCGTGGTCTACGCGGCAACGCAAGAAGACCGCAATGATCGCTGGACGATGGAAGTTCATCTCCGCGCAGTGGAGGTCATCGCCAGAGCTGAACACAAACCACAGCTCATTGAGGCATTTATGCGGCAAGAATCGCTAAAAATACTGGAACTGTAGGAGGAATATATGGTGTCTGACGATCGCAAAGTTAAAATAGACAGCTTTTTGGCCGCGCCGCTGCTGGCGCGCTTTGCCACCGCCTCGCCGGGGACGTTACAACCGCACGTGGTCCCCGTGTGGTACGAATGGGACGGCGAGATATTGTGGATCAGCTCCTACGAAAGCACGCGCAAAATCGGCGAGCTGCGCGACAATCCCAGGTGCGCCGTGGTAATAGATGTAGCCGAAAGTGTGGATGGCGTCTCCGCCGTGGTCTTCGAGGGTGAGGCAGAGTTGATCGCCGCGCCGCGTGAGTTCGTGCGCGACATGGCGCTGCGCATCTACGCTCGCTATATGGGACCCGACGGTGTCCTGGCCCCCGAGCCGCAAGAATGGGCCAACTCACCGGAAAACCTTATCATCAAGGTCACGCCGGAGTTGGTGAAAGTGTGGTGAGTGCTGATGGGGGATTGGAGACTCGGTAGACCACAAAATGCTCCGAGAGAATCGCCAGATCCCCATTGTGGTCTGATCGGGCAATCCAGATCAGGCAAAATTAGATCTACCGAGAGTGGGAGATTAAGCACGATTTAGACTCCCTACTCCTTACTCCTATCGAAAATTTGTGGAGGCATATAACGATGTCAGAACAGACAATGCTCACGTCCCGGCTGTACGGGATTCGTGATTTGCGGGTAGAGCGCGCGCCGGTTCCCACGCCGGGACCGGGTGAGGTATTGCTCAAAATCGCCACGGGGGGCACGTGCGGATCAGACGTGCATTACTACCTCGAAGGCGGCATCGGCGACGCGAGGGTGAAGGCGCCGATCACGATGGGCCACGAGTTTTCGGCGTGGATCGCCGGATTTGGACCGGGCGTCGCCGGCGCGCCGGGGCTGCGACTGGGTCAGTTGGTCGCCGTGGAACCGGCGATCTCATGCGGTGTGTGCGAGTTCTGTCGGCGCGGACATCCCAACATCTGCCCGCACGTGCGCTTTTGCGGCACGCCGCCGGTTGATGGCATCTTCGCCGAGTACGCGGTGATGCCCGCCGAAAATTGCTTCCCGCTGCCGGAAGGCTTCAGTCCAGACGAGGGTGCGCTGTTGGAGCCGCTCGGCATCGCCATTCACACCGTCGATCTGGCGCATCTCAAGGTCGGACAGACGGTCGCCATCCTGGGGGCCGGGACCATCGGCCTGATGACGGCAGCCGTAGCGAAGATCGCGGGGGCGGGCGCCATCTACATGACCGAACCGCTGGCGTCGCGGCGGCAATTCGCCTTAGGGTACGCCGCCGACGCGGTGTTCGACCCCCAGACGGAGGACGTCGTCGCCGCGATTCTACGCGCGACGGACGGGCGCGGCGTCGATGTGGCCTTCGAGGCGGCGGGCGCGCCAGAGACGCCCGATCAGGCGGCGCGCGTCGCCTGCCCCGGCGGCAAAGTCGTCGTCGTGGGCATCCCTGCTGACGACACCATGACGCTGAACGCTTCGGTAATCCGGCGGAAGGGGCTGACGATCAAACTGGTGCGGCGGATGAAGCACACGTACCCGCGCGCCATTCGTATGGTAAGCAAGGGCATCGTGGACATCAAGCCGTTGGCGACACACCATTTCCCGCTGGAACGCATCGCCGAGGCGTTCGAGTTGGCGGCCGGATACCAAGACGGCGTGCTGCGGGCGATGATTCAAGTGGGGAACCGGTAGAAATAAAAATACACGTCAAGATGACAATGAAAAATCCGATTTCCATCTCTGTTGCCCCACTCAACGGATTGACCGGCAGGCCGTATTACGATCTGGACAATACGCTAACGATTATGCAGCGTTTATATGACACGGATACAGTGGAGGGCTTCGAATTCCAGCACCTGGAGGAATGGGATGCACGCTTTCCTCCCCGCGCAGAGCCACAACGCAGAGCGGCTTGGGAGGCCAGCCCACACTACACCATAGACGAGATAGCCGCTGTTCTCTGTGAGTGTGGCGTTCCGGTTCTTTCTGTTCACGCGAATCGGGATGTAGGCGCTTATCTTTGTTCGACCGAACCGGCAGACGTAACCTACGGGAAACAACTCATCCAAGAAGCCCTGATGCTGACCGACAAAGTTGGCGCAGAGGTATGTGTATTTCATCTATGGGATACGTGGAAAGAACAATTCGATCCCCAAGTTCTTCATCATACCCTCGAGGAAGTCAGTATCGAGTTTCCAGGTGTCAAAGCGGCTGTTGAGAACATCCCTACACATCTCGAGGGATATACACCCGTTGATTTGGTCCAATCTTTTCCGTGGATTACATTAGATTTGCGTTGGGCCGCACTGTATAACGAATTGAATAAATTTACCCATCTCAGAGATCGCTTAGCCAACGTCCATCTTTCCGGACAGTTGAGCGAGAACACCTGGAATATAGCATCAAACTGGTTCCCCGACCAGATAGCGACCTTCGAATTTTACGAGGCTCTAGATATCATACGTACTCACTGGGGCTACACCGGTTTACTGACCGTCGAAATGCATGGGCAGAAAGGCAATACCTGGGATGCGCTTATCGCAGCCTTGAAAACCTTACAGGAGAACATGCTATGAACAACCGCGAACGCGTGCACGCAATCTTGCATTACCAGGACTACGACCGTATGCCCCTGGTCCATTTCGGCTACTGGAACGAGACGCTGGACAAGTGGGCGGCGGAAGGGCATATCACCGTCGCGGAGGCGCGGGCGTGGGGCGATGGCAATCCCACGGACGCCGTCATCGGCGCGAAACTCGGCTTCGACTTCAACTGGAGCACCTGCTATGGCCCGGAAACGCGGCTGCGACCGGCGTTCGAGACCAAGGTGATCCGCGAGTTCCCCGACGGTTCGCGGCACATCCAGAACGACGAAGGCACCATCATCCTGCAAAAAGATAATGCTGTTTCGATCCCCCAGGAGATCGAACATCGGCTCAAAGATCGCGCTTCGTGGGAAGAACACTACCTGCCCAGACTGCAATACAGCGATGAGCGTGTCACCCACGCCTGGGTCAACTGCGACGGGCAGATGGTGCGCTTCGATGAGGGAGGGCTGGACTATCTACGGCGCGGCGCGTGGATGAACCCGTATGGCATCAACGTGGGCAGTCTATTCGGCGTCATTCGCAACTGGATCGGCATCGTGGGATTGTCGTACATGCTGGCGGACGATCCTGACCTGCTGCAAGAAATCGTGGATGTCGTCGCCGAACTGTGCTACCGGACGGCCCAAACGGCATTGGAGAGAGTGTGTCCGGCCGGCGGCCCCGCGCCCTTCGACTTTGCGCACTTCTGGGAAGACATCTCCTTTAGAAGCGGGCCGCTCATCAACCCGCGTATCTTCCGGCGGATGACGGGACACCACTACCAACGGATCACCGACCTGCTGAGCCGCTACGGCATCGACATCGTCTCGCTGGATAGCGACGGTGACGTGACCAAGCTCGTTCCGGTATGGCTGGAGAACGGCGTCAATACGATGTTTCCTATCGAGGTGGGGACGTGGCGTTCGAGCATCGCACCGTGGCGGGCGCAGTATGGGCGGGCGCTGCGCGGCGTCGGTGGCATGGACAAGGTCGTCTTCAGCCGCGACTACGCCGCCGTGGACGCCGAAATCGAGCGGCTTAAGCCGCTCGTCGACCTCGGCGGGTATATCCCCTGCCCGGATCACCGCATCGCGCCGGATGCAAAGTGGGAAAATGTACAGTATTATTGTGATAGGATGCGAAGAACATTTGGATAAACAGATGAATGTATCCCTCGAAATCCTCGAAACTCAGCTAAACGACTTCGACGTGGCCCGGCGCACTGCCGCGCTGCGCGAGTTGCTTGCCTTGGCTGACCGGGGTGCGGTGGAGATCGCTCCACCCGCCGACGTCGCCAACATGCACTGCCACACGTTCTTCTCCTACAACGCCTACGGCTACTCGCCGACGGCGCTGGCATGGCTGGCGAAAAAATCCGGGTACGGCTTCATGGGCATCGTCGATTTCGATGTGTTGGACGGCGTGGAAGAATTCCTCGCCGCCTGTGACCTTGCCGGAGTGCGCGGCAGCGCCGGCATGGAGACGCGCGTCTTCATCCCGGAGTTTGCCACGCGGGAGATCAATTCGCCGGGCGAACCGGGAATTTTCTATCACATGGGCATCGGCTTTACGTCAACGGATTTAGCGGATGCAACGGATTCGACAGACTTTCCGCTAAAATCCGTTCAATCCGTTGAGAAAACAGAGGCGCGGGCAATCCTCGCAAGCCTGCGCGCGCGGGCCGAGGCGCGCAACCGTGATATGGCCGCGCGCGTCAACGCCTACCTTGATCCCGTCGTCATCGACTACGACCGCGACGTGTTGCCCCTCACCCCGGCCGGCAACGCGACCGAGCGTCACATAGTTGTCGCCTACCTCACCGCCGCGCAACGGACCGTCTCCGATCCGGCAGCGTTCTGGGCCGAAAAACTGCACACATCCCGCGCCGAGATCGAAGCGATTTTGGACCATGGCCCCAAGATCCAAAACCTGGTGCGCGCCAAACTGATGAAGCGCGGCGGCGTGGGCTACGTCCAACCGACGCCGGAGATGTTCCCTTCGGTGGAGGAAGTGAACCGCGTCATCACAGCCTGCGGCGCATTGCCCTGCGCCACCTGGCTCGATGGAACATCGGCGGGAGAGCAGGCCGAGGAAGAACTGCTCGACTTGCTGATCGGCAAGGGCGTCGTCGCGCTCAACATCATTCCCGACCGCAACTGGAACATCGCCGATCCGGAAGTCAAACGTGTCAAGCTGCAAAAGTTGTATGAGATCGTGGACCTGGCGCAGCAACTCGACCTGCCGCTGAACGTCGGCACGGAGATGAATGCCCCTGGCAACCGTCTGGTGGATGACTTCGCCGCGCCGGAGCTAGGGCCGGTGCGCGAGGCTTTTATGGACGGCGCGGCCTTCATCTACGGGCATACCGTCATGCAACGCGCGCTTGGCCTGGGATACGGGAGCGCCTGGGCGCAAGCGCACTTCCCCACCCGGCAAGCGTGCCAGGCATTTTACACCCAAGTAGGGAAACTCACTCCGCCCGGCCGGGCAGGCATCACACAACTCCAGGCCGGGGCTATTCCTTCTCCTGCCGTGAAGCCGGATATCCTTTTGGTAACCGTTTAGTTCTGTGAGTACTGTGTGCTGTAAGGAGATTTCCCCTCCCTCCTCCCCAGCAAACTGGGGAAGGGGGAGAAAAAATAAGGGTTTTTGCAGGCGGGCTGCGCCCGCCTGCACCCCCAAAAAATTCTCCCCTTTCCCCCGTAAGCAGGGGAAAGGGGATAGGGGGTAAACCATTGAAAAAGTTGCTACGTTCACAAGCCTAAAAGTTTACTCCTTTTGATGTACCTGACCTGAGGTATACGAAGCTCTATAAAATTGGAGGTCCTATGAAAACATCTCGTGGCGCGAAAACCATTGTGTATCCCACACCTGTCTTCATCGTCGGCACCTATGATGGGGCGGGCAAGCCCAATCTGATGACGGCAGCCTGGGGCGGCATCTGCTGCTCACGCCCGCCATGCGTCTCCGTCTCACTGCGCAAAGCGACCTACACCTACGGCAATATCATCGCGCGCGGCGCCTTCACCATCAACATCGCTTCCGAGCGATACGTCAAAGAGGCGGACTACATGGGTCTCGTCTCCGGACGGGACGTGGACAAGTTCGCCGTCACCGGCCTCACCCCGGTCAAGAGCGAGCTAGTGGATGCCCCCTACGTCGCCGAATTCCCCATGGCGCTGGAGTGCAAGCTACTGCACACGCTCGAAATTGGCCTGCACACCCTTTTCGTCGGCGAAATCCTCGACATCAAGGCTGACGCGGATGTTTTCGACGCCGACGGCAAACTGTCGCTTCAAAAAATCCGCCCCATCCTGTGGTCGCCGGATGACGGGGGCTACTACGGCGTCGGCGAATTCCTGGGGCCGGCCTTCTCCATCGGCAATGCCATCAAGGAAAAATGAAAGCTTTCTACTACGAAACGGCACGAATCTTCGCCCATTCTCAGTAGATCACAAAATGCTCCGCGAGGATCGCCAGATATGGGGTCTGGATCTGGCGATCCAGACCAAGCGAAATTGGATCTACCGATTCTAATTTTTTATGCGTGGAAATTTGGACAGATTAGGGGTTTATTTTTTAACTATTCAGCCACCCTTGTCAGGTTGCGAATGGGATTTTGGGGATGGTGCCTCATGGGTTGACACTTGGGCCATCGGCGATGACTCTCATCCCCCCAACCTCCTTCTCCCCCGCAGCAGGGAAGAAGGGGACGAAAAAATAGGGGTGTGGCGGGCGGCGAAGCCGCCCGCCACACCCCCTGCAAAAATCCCCCTTTCTGGGGGGAAGGGGGATGGACACATAGAAACACGAATACCCTGTCATCCAAGGAGTCCTTTTCCTACCAAAATCCGCGCCAAACCTATTATAGGGAATAAGTTGCTCCGCCAGGTTTACGAGCCTGAAGAGATACTATTTTTTTCATGGAGGAAACCATGCCTATCATTGAACCTGAATTCATAGAGCTGACAAAAGATTTAGACCTAGCCGCCTTCTGGGAAGAGAACGCGCGCTGCCAGCCGTTCACCACCGACAAGCCGCGCTGCGCGCTCTCGTTTTCGCCGGATGATCACTGGATCTTCGAATTTATGAACGTTCCCTCCACATTGCGCTATTACCAGGACACGGCGTACCGGAATGCCCTGCACCGCGAGGTGAATGCCATCACCCAAGAATATGTGGGCTGCGCCTTCTTCAACGAGGACACATGGGACAACGAGCCGCGCCGCATCGAAAACCTCTTCCACTGCTATTTCACCTATCACGAGAACAGCACCCCCTGGCTGACTTCCGCGACTGATGATCCCGTCGAGTTCGCCCACATCCTCGACGAAGCCGAAACCATCGACATGCGCACATGGGCCTTGCCGGAACCGTATCTGGTGGAATGGGAAGCGCGCCAGGCCGCCGGGAAACCCCTCCCCCAACTCGGCACAGGCAGTCGCGGCCCGGCGACGATTATGACCTCGGTGCTCAAACCGGAAACCGTCTTTTACTGGATTTACGACCACCCTGACCTGATGCACCGCTTCCGTGACATCCTGGCGGAGAAAATGGTTGAGTTCAACACCGTGCTGCGCGAATTCAGCGGCAACACCGAGCCGGGCTGGTGGATCACCGATGATAACTGCGCGCTCTTCAACAAAAAGCTCTACCGTGAATACTGCTTCCCGGTGCTCCAGCGCGTCCTCGAAGCCATGGCCCCCGGCAATGCGCGCCGTTATCAGCACTCAGACAGCGCTATGGGCCATCTGCTCGAAATGCAGTACGAACTCGGCATCCGTGCCGTCAACTACGGTCCCACCGTGGACGCCGCTTTGATCCGCGAGAAGATGCCCGACGCCTACATCTTCGGCCAACTTCCGCCGCTTCTTTTGCGCAACGGCAACGCGGAAGAAATCCGCCAGCACGTCATCGGCGACTTCAAGAAAGCCGGCGCTACTGGCGGCCTGGAAATCGCCACTGCCGGCTCGACTGCGGCCGGCACCGGCGTGGGCCGCATGCGCTGGCTGATGCAAGTCGTGCAGGCAGAGTGCCGGTATGCGTAACACGTGATGCGTCATGCGTGATGGATCCAGCGCCACTTTGGTAACTTGACTATACGGCTCACGGCCATAGTCTTTCCAATCTCATAACTGCTCAGCCTGGCGCTAACTATCCAGACGGCAAGGAACGAACCTTTGTAATCCGTCGCTTTCGCCCCTCCCCCAGCGAAAATGCTGGGGAGAGAGAAAAACCCATAAAAAAAGTCCCCTCCCCTCCGCGCCAACGCGGGGGGAAGGGGAGAGGGGATAAAACTCGACCCTGGGACCCCATTGGATGCTTGATCTTCAGCCATGGCGCGGAAATCCAGGCCGTTTCTTAGTCGATGGCTGAGCAATTACAATGAAAGATGGTAACTGTGGGAAGTATAACGACTATCCAACTAACAACTACAAGACTATTCAGGAGACTTTATGCCTATCAACATCCGTTTCACCGCATCGGATTGGGAACGCATCGCCCGCGACTGGAACGCATGGTGGGCCGGAGAACTGGAACGCCCGCTGGTGGTGCTGGAAACCGTTGACCCGGTTGAGGCTGATTGGTCGCAATTCACCAAATACGGCCTGGACACGCCCGTGGACGCCATCCTCGACAACTGGGAGCGCATCCTCAACGCTGCGTACTGGCTCGGCGACGCCTATCCCAAGTGGTGGGTCAACTTCGGCCCCGGCGTCATGGCGGCCTTTCTGGGATCGCGCGTCTCGTGGACGCCCGACACGACGTGGTTCTGGCCCCTGGAAGGCGTCGATAGCCTGGCGGACATCCACCTGGCATACAACCCCGACAATCCCTGGCTGCAGCGCGTGCTGGACGTGACGCAACAGGCCGTGGCGCGCTGGGGTGACCAGGTGCTCGTCGGCATCACCGACATCGGCGGCAACCTGGACATCCTCGCCAGCCTGCGCGGCTCGGAGAAGCTCCTGCTCGATCTGGTTGACGCGCCGGAGGAAGTGGACCGGCTCGTGAGCGAGATCACCCCCCTCTGGCTGCGCTACTACGACGAGTTCTACGCCATCACCAGTACCGTCGGGCGCGGCAATGCCTGCTGGGGACCGTGCTGGTCGCCGGGCAAAGGCTACATGCTACAATGCGACTTCTCCTACATGATCTCGCCGCGCATGTTCAAGCGCTTCGTCCTGCCCGACCTGACGGCCTGCTGTGCTCACCTGGACTACGGTTTCTATCACCTGGACGGCAAAGGCGAAATCCCGCATCTGGACTATCTGCTCGGCATCGAGCGACTGCGCGGCATCCAATGGCAGCCCGGCGACGGCCAACCGCTCGCCGACGGCTGGTTGCCCCTGCTCAAGCGCATCCGCGACGGCGGCAAACTCTGCCAGGTTTATGTGGATTGCAAAGGCGCGTTCACCATCCAGAAAGAACTCGGCGGCAAAGGCTTCCTGTTCTACATTGTCGAGCCGGTAACGCCGGAAGAAGGGAAAGCGTTTTTGCAAGAATTGGAGAGTTTGTATACCGGGTAACAAGAGGGTGGACACGCGGCTCAATTCGTTTCCACCGCTGAGCACGCTGAGAGCACAGAGAAATAGCATCCATCTCGGCGAACTCGACGCTCTCGGCGGTAAAAATCCGACGCTGTTGTGTCCACTATGATCCTGACGAATACAAAAAAACGAGGAATAACTCATGTTCGATAAACTAAACCAATACCGTTATGCCCATACCCCTCTGCCGGCGACAAACCGTCTCTGGCCGCTCTACGGCGCGGGGTTTGAAAATCTCGGCGTGGAGGGCAAGCCCATTGCCGTCCCCATGCCTACTTACGGCCCGGATGAGCTGCTCGTGCGCCACGACGCCTGCGGGCACTGTTTCTCCGACGTCAAGGTGATTCACGCCGGGCAGAATCACCCCCGTATTCACCACGACATGCACCAGAGGCCGGTCGTGCTCGGCCACGAGGTCAGCCTCACCGTCGTCGGCGTCGGCGAGGCGCTGCGCGACCAGTACCAGGTCGGTGACCGCTTCATCATCCAGGCCGACATCTTCTATCACGGCCAAAACTGCTCTTACGGCTACGAAATCGAGGGTGGCTTGTCGGAGTACACCGTCATCGATCGACGCGTGCTCAACGGCGACCACGGCAACTACCTTATCCCCATCCGCAACCCCAAAACCGGCTACGCCGAGGCCGCGCTGACCGAGCCGTGGGCCTGTGTCATCGCGGCGTACCAATTGCGCTATCGCACCGCGCCGCGCCATGGTGGCACGATGTGGATCATCGGCACGGAGCACGCCCAACCGATGTACACCTTTAGCCAGGGCTTCGACGAGGCCGCCCACCCCGCCCAACTGCGCCTCACGAACGTGCCCGCGCCCTTCGCTGCGTGGCTCCGCGAGCGCGCCGCGCAGCTCGATGTGGAAGTGGTGGACGTCCCTGAGCTGCCCGATCCGGCGACCGTCGAAACCGACGACGCACCCGTCTCCCCGGCGGAAACCAGCGGCGGCAGTGGCAAGGGCGTGGACGACATCATCCTCCTGGGCGCGAACGCCGACCTCATCGAGCGCGCCAGCCCCAACCTGGCGAGTTACGGCATCATGGCGATCATCGCCGACGAGCCGCTGCCCCGCCCGGTCAAAGTGGATGTGGGTCGCATCCACTACAACCGTTGGCTCTACGTCGGCAGCACCGGCACGGATATCGCCCAAGCCTACAGTGACGTGCCCGTGCGTTCCACGCTTAAGCCGGGCGGCAAAGCGTGGTTCGTCGGCGCGGGCGGCCCGATGGGGCGGATGCACGTCCAGGCCGCTATCCAATCTGCGAATGGCCCCGCCATCATCGTCTGCACCGATGTCAGCGACGTGCGCCTGGACGATCTCTGCACTCACTTCAGCCTGGAGGCCCAAAACAAGGGCATCGAATTCATCTGCCTCAACCCGATGGACAAGGAAGCCTACACTGTCGCTATGGCGCCGTTCAAAGCGGCCGGCTTTGACGACATCATCGTGCTGGCGCCGGCCATGTCCGTCATTGCCGACGCGGCGACGTACCTGGCGCCCAAAGGGGTGATGAACATCTTCGCCGGCGTACCACGCGGCCAGTACGCTACCCTCGACCTGAGCGACGCCTACCTCAAGCAAGCGCGCGTCATCGGCCACTCCGCCTCCACCATCGAAAATATGCGCTTCATGCTGGAACAGGCGGAAACCGGGCGACTGTCCCCCAACCGCTCTGTCGCCGCCATCGGCTCACTGGAAGCCGCGTATGACGGTCTCAAAGCGGTGGACGAGACGCGCTACCCCGGCAAAATCGTCATCTACCCGCACATCAAGCCTTTGCCCCTCACCGCCCTGACCGATTTGAAGGACGTGCTGCCCACCGTCGCCGCCAAACTCAAGGACGGGCGCGAGTGGACGACAGAGGCCGAGGCAGAACTGCTGCGGGTGATGTTGCCGTAGCGAATGACAATCCACCCCAGAGGTTTGCTCCCCGGGTTAAAAAACTAACAAAGTGGGGGTGTGGCGGGCGGCTGCGCCGCCCGCCACACCCCCACAAAAATCCCCCTTTCCTGGGGAAGAGGGGCAGGGGGATAGGCTCATAAGTATTTAAGAAGGTATATATGAATCAATCTTTACGAGATAAAATCGCCATTGTGACCGGAGGGGCACAAGGGTTAGGTGCGGCGCTGTGTGAGCGGTTGGCACGCGAGGGCGCGCACGTCGTCGTCGCCGACTTGAATCGGGAGGGGGCCGAGGCAACCGCCGCCGCCATCGCTGCGCAGACAGGACAGCGCACCCTGGCGGTACAGGTGGACGTCACCAATGAAGCGCAGGTCGCCGCGCTGGTCGCCCGCGCCGTCGCCGAATTCGGACGCCTGGATATCCTCGTCTCCAACGCCGGCATCCTCATCTCCGGTCCGGCGGATGAATTCGACGCCGGGAAATGGCAGGCGGTCATCAACGTCAATCTCGTCGGCTACTTTCTCTGCGCCAAACATGCCATCCGCGTCATGAAGCCGCAGCACAGCGGCGTGATCATCCAGATCAACTCCAAATCCGGCAAGAAAGGCAGTTACAAAAACTCGGCCTATGCCGCCTCTAAGTTTGGCGGCATCGGCCTGACGCAAAGTCTGGCGCTGGAACTTGCCGCAGAGGGCATCCGCGTCAACGCCGTCTGCCCCGGCAACCTGCTCGACTCGCCGCTGTGGACCGAGTCGCTGTTCAAACAGTACGCGCGCAACCAGGGCATCACCGAGGCCGAGGTCCGCCAGAAATACATTGACCAGGTACCGATGAAGCGCGGCTGCACTTACGACGACGTGTGCAACGTCGTCGTCTTCCTCGCGTCCGATCAGGCCGGCTATATGACCGGCCAGGCCATCAACGTCACCGGTGGACAGGAAATGCGCTGAGGGGGATACTCGAATCGTATCTATTCAGGCTAGTCCAGCAGGGCAGAAATTTCACACCCGTTAGCCATGCGCGGAGCGGATCGCCAGATCCGCGGTTCTGGCGCGCTATGCCGGGATCTGCCGATCCCTGGCCAGCATTCACTGAGGAACTATTTGTGCCGCGTAGGACTAGTCAACCTGGCAAAGCCACTTATTCCCTATACCAGGTTGGGTGCGGATTTTGGTATGCCAGGTGCTTGTGGATAACGAGATATTCGTGTTTCTATAAGCCCATCTCCCCATTTTCCCGCCCCCTTCTTCCCTGCTGGCGGCGGAGAAGGGGGCTGGAGGAATAAGGGGGTCGTCGCCGCTGGCCAAAGTGTCAACCCGCGATGAACCATCCCCAAAGTCCTGTTTGCCACCTGGCAGGGGTGGCTGAATAGTTACGGCATGAGTATATGGTCCAGCATATATGACATACTTTGTCACTCTCATAGCGTATAATAACAGCGTATTAGAACAAATGAACTACATCAAAGAGAGGAGAATAGTGATGGACAAGATCATAGCGTACTGCGGACTGAATTGCGCGGCGTGCCCGGCGTATGTTGCCACCCAATCGGGTGATCCGGCGGCATTGGAGCGTGTGGCGGCGGAATGGCGCGTGGCGTTCCATGCCCCCGATATGACTGCCGAGTCGATTGTCTGCGATGGTTGTCTGGCTAACATCGGCGGGCGACTGGCGAGTTATTGTGGGATGTGCGAGATTCGCGCCTGCGCCATAGAACGCGCCCTCCCCCACTGCGCTGCTTGCGCCGACTACGGCTGTTCCAAGCTGGAAGGCTTCCTGGCGGGAGCGCCAGAGGCGCGTGAGACGCTAGAACAGTTGAGGACGGCCTAAGATGGGCGAGCGCTTCGAAAATTGTGATATGGCAGGAACACTGTTTCACAACGTCAATCTGTATGGAACGACGTTTGACGACGTTAATCTGGAAGGGGCGCGGATTCACAACGCCAATCTCAAGGATATCAGGACTTACGCAAGCCTGGCTCGCATCAAGCGGCGGAGGATTTGTAGTGACGCCTTCAGGCGTCTCTGAGGAGCTAAGAACGGCTGAAGCCGTCACTACAAACGGAAATTCGCGTAAGTCCTAATATGACGATTGACGACGCCAATATCGCCGGATTGACGATCTTCGACGTGCGCGTGGATCAGTTGCTCGAAGCTGAATTCGACCGTCGGGACCCGGAACGCGTGCGGCTGAGAATGCACAACATCTTCGATCCTGAGGAGGTGCGCCGCGTGTTGGCGCACCTCGATGCAGTACGCGCTGAATTTTATGCTCATCTGCGCGCCACGTCAGCGGATGTGCTCATCGCGCATCCCGGCCCAGATCGCTGGTCGGCGTTGGAGCACGTGCGACATTTGGTCTTCGCCGAAGAGATGTACCTCAACCAGTGGCTGCTGCGCAACCATCAACCGTGGCTCAAGCTGGGTTTTCTTCCGCCGTTTCTTGAAGGCAATCCCGCCTTCGCCGACGTCGGCACCGAACCGACCGACGACCTGGAGACTGTGCTGGCAGCCTGGGATGCGATCCACGCCGGCATGCAGGCGTTCATCACGGAGATCACGCCGGAAATACTCAAACGCGACACCAGCGACGTGGATTTTGGGCAGCACTGCATCGGCGGCGTCCTGCAAGGGATGGCAAAGCACGACTTGCAGCACATCCGCATGGCTGAAGCTGCTATAGCGGATGCGGCCCCATGAGATGGTCCATCCGCCTGTAAACCCCACCTACTCAACCAGTTTGTATCCTACCCCCCGCACCGTCACAATGCGGCGGGGGTGCGGGGGATCGGCTTCCAGCTTCTCGCGCAGCCAGCGGATGTGAACATAAACGACCTGTGGCTCGCCGACGTATTCTGCGCCCCAGACACGGGTCAGTAACTCATCCACCGAAAGGACACGACCGGTTTCCTGCGCCAGTACCACCAGCAAATCGAATTCGCGCGGGGCTAAATTGATGGTTTTGCCGGCGACAGCCACAGTATGTGCGGCTGGGTCGATCACCAGATCGCCGACGACGAGAGGGTTGAACGCCGGCAGGAGCGGAAGGCTACTGCCGGTTCGGCGCAGTACGGCCTTGATCCGCGCCAGTAGCACGTCAATGTCGAAAGGCTTGGTGACGTAGTCGTCGGCGCCCAATTCCAGGCCGAGCACCTGATCCAGCTCGCGGCGGCGGGCCGTGATGAAGATGACCGGCACGTTAAATTGCTGGCGCAGGGCGCGCAGGGCATCCAGCCCGTCCATCCCCGGCAAACCGATGTCGAGCAGCACCAAATCGGGCGGATCCAGCCGCGCCTGCGCCAGGGCATCTTCAGCCGCCCCGGCCGTGCTGGTGCGATACCCTGCCCTTTCCAGGTTGAACGCCAGACTGCGCCGCAGCAGGGCATCGTCATCTACAATGAGAATGTGTTTTGCCACACTGTCCTCCTCAACGAATGAATGAATCAGCGAGTCGGCTACTTAAGGCGCAATTTCTACCCGGTCACCGCCATCGCGCAGTAGCAGGCGACCTTGTGCTGTGTACAGGCCCACCTGCAATGTGCATGAGTCGCATACACCGCCGGGTACGTGCAGGAAGAAGCGGTCGCGCAGCGCCGTTCCCGGCGTCCATTGGCCGGTGGGATAAGCATCCGTCCCGGCAATGTGATCGTGTTGCGTGATGAGCGTCCCATCGGCGCCGATCAAATGAACGAACACCCGGTAATCCGCCGGTAGCGGCCCCGTGGTCTCCCACCACACATCGACCTCCCAGGTCTCGCCGGTTTTACTGCAATCATATCCGGTCAAGTGGATCGGTTCGACGAAATCCGCCGTCAGCGGGTGGGACGGGACGGCCAACCGGTCTAAGGGATGGCATGTCGTCAAATCGAAGAGGACAACGCCGACGTTCGTGAATTTGGCATCCACCGGCAGACGGTGGCAGGCATCGACCAGGAAACTCAATATCAGCGCGGTCGGATCGGCGAGGGTGTCTTGCCAGAGCACCAGCCATAGACGCTGTGCCGTGGCAGTTTGTTGCTCCAAGGTCTCCAAAGCGTGCAAGTCCAGCGGACGTTGCATATCCAACACGCGCGTGTCGAAGGGTAACCCCAACAGGTGCGCCGGGCCGTCGTAGTAATAGTCCAGTGTGTGCGCGGCGTACCCGCCGATGACGACAATCGCGTCGTCGGGCGCATCGTGTTCTTCGATGTAGCGGGCCACACCGCGGAAATCCGGGCGCGGATGCCATTCATCCGTCAGCCCCACCGCCCATGTTCCTTGCGCTTGCCGCACAAGAGCCGGAACTGTCAGGGCAAGCCAGGTGACAAGCAACAGTGCCCCGCCGATGCGTGATGCGTCATACGCGCTGTGTGCTCTTTGACTCTCGACTAAAGACTCCCATCCTGTCCCCACACCGACGACGAGCGCCAGGCCGAAGGAGGGGAGCAGGTAGCGTTCACTCCATTTGGCTTTGATAGAAGTCGCTGCTAGCAATAACACGAGAGGGACGACCACCGTAACGAGCAGCCCCATCGCGCCTTGCACCCGCCGGGCGCGCATCAGCCCCACCAAGGCGACGACCATCGACAGCCCGGCGATGGCTACAAACAGCGCACTCCACGGTTGGGGCAGATATTGCCCCACACCGAACAACACCGGAATCCAACGCAACGCCGTCGCCGGGATCGCCGACACCGCCGTGGCATCCACCCGCGCACGCCACAGTGCCCAGGCCGCGATCGGCAATGCTGCCAGGCCCAGCCACAGGTTAGCGCGCCACCAGACGGAGTTTTTGATTTTCGATGTTTGACTTTCGATGTTTGCTTGGTAATTTCCAATGTGTAATGCGAGGCTTCCCCACACGAGCACCGCCGCCCACAACAATCCCGCGTAGAGATGCGCCATCAGCATCGCTGCGCCGAGAATGACATAGGCTACCCCACCCCGTCCACGCTCCACGACCCGCCAGGCCGCCCACACGAAACCCGCCGCAAGAGGGATGACCAGCGCGTACATCCGCACCTCCTGCGCGTAATAGACGTAGATCGGCAGGGTGGCATAGGCCAGCGCCGTGCCCCATCCGCCATACCGGCGTCCCCGCAACGCACCGCCCACTCTGAGCATCAACGCTGTGGCGACGGTTCCCAGCAAGACGGAAAGATAACGCGCCGCGAATTCCCCGTCGCCGGCGACTTTGATCCACAGCGCCAGAAGCAGGCCGTGGAGCGGCAGCGCGTTATCCTCACGCAACAGCCCCAGCATCCCGGCAACGATGCCTTGTTGGGCGTGATACAGTACAAACGTCTCGTCGTACCACAGCGAAGTCGCCGTCAGCCCCCCCATTCGCAGCCCAAACGCGAGGGCCACCAGGGCAGCAGCGACGGCGGAGTAGCGCGCCAAACTGGATCGTTCCATAGTGCCATTATACCGCGAGATGATGAGGGGGAGAAGGAGAGCAGAGGTGACAAGGTGACGAAATCAGCTACAATACGAATAGCGTTGATGACAAAATTCAGAGCCAGCATCCAGTGAGGTGACGATGAGCAAGCTAAAATCGATTTTGATCCGCGGGGGGACGGTGGTGACGCCGGAAACGATGATGGACGCCGACCTCCTGATTCGTGGTGAGCAAATTCAAGCCATCGGCCACGATTTGCCTGTACCGCGCGGGGCCGAGGTGGTGGAGGCGCGCGACCTGTTGGTACTCCCGGGGATCATCGACGCGCATGCGCACATCCAACTGGATACAGGCATCTACGCCTCGCCGGGCAATTGGCAGACGGAGAGCTGCGCGGCGGCCTTCGGCGGCGTGACCACGGTGGTGGACTTCGCCACGCAGTTCCCGGGACAGAGTTTCGCCGAGGCGCTGGACGCGCGTCTGGCGGAGGCAGCGCCTGCTTGCATCGATTACGCCTTTCATATAATGGTGACGGATGTACCGCCGGGCCACGAGGACGTGCTCGGCGACCTCGTTGATCTGGGCATCCAAAGCCTTAAACTCTACACCACCTATCGTCCTAACTACTACATGGATGACGCGGCGATCCTGCGGTTGCTGGAGGCGGCCGGGCGTTATGGGCTGACGACGCTGGTCCATTGTGAAAATGACGCCCTGGTGACGGCACAGACGCAGGCCCTCATCGAGGCCGGCGATACCGGCTGGCGTTACCACGGGGCATCGCGCCCGGCGCTGGCCGAGCAAGAGGCCGCCGCTCGGGTGTTGCTTCTGGCCGAAGCCGCGCGCGCGCCCGTCGTCATTGTCCATAACTCCACCGCCAAAACGACGGCGCTGGTCGCCGAAGCGCGGGCCAGAGGGCAGATCGCCTTCTGCGAGACCTGCCCGCAGTACCTTGTGCTCGATAACACCCTCTATGCGGGGGGTGAACCGTGGCGCTACATCCTTCAGCCGCCGCTGCGCGACCCTCAAGAGCGGGAGAAGCTCTGGCCGTGGGTCGCCGGCGGGGAAATCGATATGATTGTCACCGATCACTGCGATTACACGCAGACGCAGAAAAGCGCCGTGGACGATTTTACCCAAACGCCCGGCGGACTGCCCGGCCTGGAGACGCTTCTGCCGTTGATGGCGACGTATGGCGTGAGCGATGGCTACATCGCCTGGACGGACATCGCGCGCCTGCTCGCGGCCGGCCCCGCGCAAGTCTATAACCTGTGGCCGCGCAAGGGCGCGCTCCTGCCCGGTTCTGACGCCGATGTCGTGTTATACGATCCCACGCCCACGGATGCCTTTACGGTTGAACGACTCCATTCAGCGGCGGGCTACACGCCCTACGAAGGGATGCGCGTGCAAGGACGGGTCATTTCCACCCTGCGACGTGGGACGTTTCTGGTACGTGATGGCGCGTTCGTCGGCGGCGACAGCGCCGGGATGTACCTGCGGCGCGAACCGCTGTTTTGGGGATAGATGAACAGCATTTACTTACTCATCGGGTTAGTGATCGGCGTGGCGATATCGTATCTGCTGCTGCGCACGCGCGATCAAGGGCCGCGCGATGACCTGCGCGACGAAATCGCCGCGACCTATCGCGCCAGGGCCGAGGCCGAGCGGGCGCGCCTGGTGCAGCACTACGAGGCGCGCATCCACGAGCTGGAAGGCCGGCATGCCGAGACGGTCGTGTCGGCACGCCGGCAGAGCGCCGAGCAGAGCCGCGCCGTCCTCAAAGGGAAAATGGCCGAGCAGATGGCACCCCTTCTGCCGGGGTTCTCGTACTGGCCCGCCGACGCGCGCTTCCTCGGCGATCCGGTCGATTACGTCATTTTCAATGGGTACAGCGCCGTCAAGGACGAAGGCACTGCCGGCGAGGTTGAAATCGTCATCCTCGATATCAAACAAGGCAAGTCGATGCTGACCAACGGCCAGCGCCAGATTGCCAAAGCGGTCGAAGCCGGGCGCGTGCGCTTCGAAGTGGCGCACGTCTTCGCCGACGGTACCGTGCGGTCGTACACGTGGGGCAAATCTAAAGCGAGCTGAATGTTGAAGCATGCTTTACTTATTTTATACGAGGAGTACGTATGCGTGACATTATCGCGGATGTAAAACGCTGGCAGGAGGCCGGGAAGACCGCCATCGCACTGGCGACGATTGTGGAGACGCGGGGATCGTCGCTGCGTCCGGCCGGGACGCGCATGGCGATCACCGCCGAGGGCGATGTGGCCGGCTCGGTCAGCAGTGGCTGCGTCGACGGCGACGTCATCGCCGCGCTGGAAACCGTGCTGACCGGGAAAGCGAACGTTCTGCGCCCGAATTTCGGCATCAGCGACGAGCAGGCGTGGGGCGCGGGACTGGCATGCGGCGGCGCGATTGATGTGCTGGTCGAGCGCTGGGAGCCACTTCACGAACGCCTGATGGCGGAAGTAGCCGCGCGGCGGCCGGTGGCCTTCGTCTCGCGGATCGATGCGGACAAACCGCCGGCGCACTTGTTGCACACCGCCGAGGGCGCGACGTATGGTACGTTGGGCGATGCGGACCTGGATGGTGAGGTGTTGATGGACATCGCGGCAGCCTGGCCCGGTCCGTATGCGCAGAAACACACCTATCCGCAGGGCACATTCTTCATCGAAGTGATCGCCCCGCCGCCTACCCTCCTCATCTTCGGCGCGACGGATATCGCCGTAGCGTTGGCCGCGCTGGCGCGTGTGCTGGATTTCACGGTGATAGTGAGCGACGCGCGACGGGCCTTCTTGCGCGAAGAACGTTTTCCAGGCGTGGAAACACGCTTCGGTTGGCCGCAGGATATTTTCACTCCCCAGGATTTCGGCCCGGCATGGGCCGTGGTCGTTCTCTTTCACGATGCCAAGTTTGACGTCCCCGCGCTCAAACTGGCATTGCGTAGTGACGCTTTCTATATCGGGTTCCTGGGCAGTCGCAAGACCCAGGCCGACCGCCGGGCGAGCCTCGTCGAAGCGGGCTTCACCGCCCAGGATTTAGCCCGTATCTACGGGCCGGTTGGATTGGACATCGGCGGTAAAGAGCCGGCGATGATTGCCCTGTCCATCCTCGCCGAGATCGTCGCCGTCCGCCACCGCCGGGAGGGTGGCATGATGAGCAAAAAATGAACCTTTGGTTGGATTGTAGTATAATCCGGTAAAGGGCAAAGAGTATGGAACCGAAAGAAGTCTTGACGCAGTTGCGGAAAGTTCCTTTGTTCCGTGGACTGACGGACGCCGCCGGCGAGGATGTGCTCATGCGCATGACGCCTTTTGTGCGCGAGCGGATATACGATGTGGGCGAGCGCATCCTGACCCAGGATCAACCGCCGGATCGCCTGTGCATCCTTGTGGAAGGCAAAGTGCGTCTGACGCGCGTCGATGAACAGGGCAACGTGACCCCCATCGCGGAGCTCAAGGCCGGTGAGGTTTTCGGACGCACGGAACTGGTAGTTCAGCAGCTTGAGGGTGTCAACGCGGAAGCTGTTGAGAAAACGCGCTTGCTGTATATGCTGTTCCGAGAACTGGTCAAAATCTACGACCAAAGTGACCTTTTGCGGAAGCTCTTGCCGGGGCCACTGCAACTGGCGCAAGGGGTTGCGGCGTTGAAGCAGGTGCCCCTGTTCCAGGATTTCCGTGATGAACGTGCCGAGATGGAACTCTACCGCATCGCGCCACTGCTGCACGATCAGGTTTACGGCAATGGCGAATGGCTTTTCCGTCAGGGTGAAATTGCCGAGCGTCTGTTGATAGTGCTGGAAGGCCGCATCCAACTGACAAAAATTGATCCCGATGGCCTGGTCAAGGAAGTCGGCTGGCTCGAAGTCGGCGACGTAGCCGGAGAAACGGGATTGTTGGTTGGCGACTTCCACGATGTGCTGGCGACTGCCGACGGTCAGACGCGCGTGCTTTACCTGCTGCGCGACGATTTCGCCAAGCTGTTGCAAGAACGCCCGCGCCTTTGGCACCGGCTGCACGTCTCCGAAACCGTCAGCATGCGTCACAAGACTCAGGCGTTTGAGTGGCTGCGTGATGATGAATGGACTGTGTTCGTTGTGCAGCGTCATTGGTCGCGCCTGTTCCGCCGTGTGGCCGTACCGTTGCTCTTCTTAATTTTGTTGACACCGGTGCTGTACTTTCTGTCTTCGAAAATACAAGAATCGCCGGCGGCGTCTGTTCTGACGGTTGTCATCGCCATGCCGATTGCCGTTCTGGTCGTGGCGATTTTCTGGCAGTATATGAACTGGCGCGACGATTACTTTGTGCTGACGACCCAGCGTGTCGTTCATATCGAGCGCACCTGGCCGTTTGCGGTGAAGTCCGAGGAATGTCCGTTGGACAACATCCAGGATATTCACGAGGTGCGTGCGGGGGCGACGGCGAACATCCTCAATTACGGCAATCTCGTTCTGCAAACCGCCGGTGAAACGGTAGATATTGACATCGACAACATTCCCGATCCGGCCGGCTTGCGGATGTTGATCTTTCAACAGATCGAACGTTTGAAAGCCCGTGATCTACTGCGGTCGCGCGGACAAATTCGTGATCTGCTGGCGCGCCGCCTCAAAGTCGAAAAAGCGCCGACACCGCCGAGTCAAACTTTGCCTGTGGCCCCGGCCCCGCGCCGACCTCTATGGCTTTTACTCACGTTTAGTTGGTTGTGGGAGTACCTTTTCCCGCCCTCATGGCTGGAAACCGGCGAGGGCGGGACAATTATTCTGCGCCGCTACTGGCTTATCGGCCTGTTGCGCTACCTGGGGGTTTTCGTGCCTCTGGCGGTGGTGAGCATTGGCGGCGCCATATCCTTGTTTAACCTCATGGAGCAGGGAAGCCCTCATGTGGTTGGCTGGGTGGCGGCTTGGGCTATAGTGGAAGTGATTCTGCTGAGCGTTTTATTGTGGCTGATCGAGGATTGGCGTAACGACTATGTGCAATTGACACCGAGTCACGTGATCCTGGTCAAACAAAAGCCGCTTCTGCTGCAAGAATCGCGGCGTGAAGCACGTCTGGATCGTATTCAAAACCTCAGTTTTCAGGTGCCGGGTTTCTGGGGACAGTTACTCAAGTTCGGTCACGTACAATTCGAGACGGCGGGGCGCGAGGGACTCTTCGAGTTGAGATGGGTGCGCTACCCGGCCAAAATCCGCTCTTTGATCTCCGACCGCCAGTATACCTATAACCAACAACAGCGGCAGATCGAGGCGACGCGGCGGCAGGACGAACTGTTGAGCTGGTTTGCAACGTATGACAACCTGCGCAAAGAGAGCGAGTAAAAGCGGGAGGAAATATGGCATTACGCGACATCATTACGGTGGGAGACCCACGTTTACGCAAACGCTCACACCCGGTGGAGAAAGTGACGCCAGAGGTGCGTGAGCTGATCCGCGATATGGTCGAAACAATGGATGCGGCGAACGGCGTGGGTTTGGCGGCGGTGCAGGTCGGTGAAATGGTGCGGGTGATCGTGATCGAAACGCCGGAAGATGAAGAAGACCCCACCAGCGGCAAACTCTACATTGTCATCAATCCGGAAATCGTGAAGATGAGTAAGGAAACGGCGGTCGGCAGTGAAGGCTGCCTGTCTGTCCCCGGCTACGCGGGAGAAGTGGAGCGCGCGACGGAAGTCGTTGTGCGTGGATTGGACCGCCACGGCAAGCCGTTTCGCTTACGCGCACGCGGTTTCCTGGCGCGCGTCTTTCAACACGAAATCGATCATTGCAACGGGGTTCTGTATACCGACCGGCTGGTGGCCCCCGATCGCATCTGGGAAGTGAAGCCCGGCGAGGAAGAGCAGGTCGAAGTGGAAGCAGCGCGGCGACGTACTGCGGCGTTGGTGGGCTGATCATGGGGAGACTGTACCACGAATCTGCACAAATCTTCACGAATTGTGTACTGGTCAACAAGATGTGGGACATGCGGCTAAATTCGTTTCCACCGCTGAGCACGCTGAGGACGCAGAGAAATAGCATCCATCTCCGCGTGCTCTTGGATGACAAAGATAGGCGTGTTTCTATGAGCTTATTTCCTCTGCTCCTCTTCCCCCCAGGAAGGGGGATTTTTGTAGGGGGTGTGGAGGGCGGCTGCGCCGCCCTCCACACCCCCATTTTTTTCGCCCCCTTCTCCCCCGCCGGCGGGGGAGAAGGGGGTTGGGGGGATGAGAGAGTCAGCGCCTATTAGGTCCCGATCATGAAAATGATCACAGGACTACTTGACTCATGACTATAAGACTATTTTCAAGGGAGGCTTCAGGTGGTAACGGAAAACCAGGTGCTGGATGCGCTGCACAAGGTTGTAGATCCAGAACTGCGGCGTAATATCGTGGATTTGGGCATGGTGCGCCAGGTACGCATCCGCGGCGCTCATGTCAAAGTGACGCTGGCGTTGACGGTGACGAACTGTCCCTTGCAAGATAGCATCGCGACGGACGTTGTGCAGGCGGTGAAAACGCTGGAGCCGGGGCTGGATGTCGAGGTGGCGATCACGGCGATGAACGAAGGGGAGAAAGCGCACCTGCGCGAGGTCCTGCAATCCTCACCGCCGCAGCCTAATTTTCCGGCGGGCAATCTCAACCGCGTCAAAACGGTGATCGCTGTGATGAGCGGCAAAGGCGGCGTGGGAAAGTCCACCGTGGCAGCGATGATCGCCGTGGGACTGCGGCGTCAAGGTTTGCGGGTGGGCGTGCTGGACGCCGACATCACCGGGCCCAGCATCCCCAAGCTCTTCGGCGTCCACACCGCACCGGAGACATCGCCGTTGGGCATCATGCCACCGCAAACATCGGGCGGCATCAAGATTATGTCGATCAACTTGATGCTTGAAAACGAAGCCGATGCCGTCATCTGGCGCGGCCCGCTCATCGCCAGCGCCATCAACCAGTTCTGGAGCGACGTCTTCTGGGGCGACCTGGACGTGTTGGTGGTCGATATGCCGCCCGGCACCTCCGACGCGGCGTTGACCGTGTTGCAGGGTTTGCCAATCACAGGCGTTGTATTGGTCACGTCGCCGCAGGATTTGGCAGAGATGGTTGTCCGCAAGGCTGCGAACATGGCCGGGCATCTGAACATCCCCCTCATCGGCGTGGTGGAGAACATGAGCTACGTCACCTGCCCGAAGTGCGGCGAGCGTTTTGAGCTGTTCGGCAAGGGCAACTCTGAGGAGATGGCGAACGCCTTCAATACGCGCTTCCTGGGCAAGCTGGGCCTCGACCCAGAGATGGCGCGCCTCGGCGACCGTGGCGAGATCGAAACTTATGCCAATGGCGAATTCGGACCGCTCGTCCAAGTGGTTGCCGGTGTGATTGCTGCTGCGCCCGATTCGCATGCGCATAAACATTAGGTGAGTCAGCCATACCATGTCGACCATAGAACCGCGCACCCACGAACTAAAAGACGGTCGCATACTTTTTATCCGTGAGGCGACAGCCGAGGATGCCCATGCTGTTCTCGATTACGTTCAAGCCATCAGTAGCGAGTCTGACTTCCTGACCTTCGGCCCTGGCGAGTTTGATCTCACTGAAGCGCAAGAAATGGATTTTCTCTGCAAATGTCGTGAATCAGACAACCAGCTCTACATCGTCGGGTGGGTAGCCGATCAGATTGTGAGCACACTCAGTTTTTCGGCGGGACACCGCCCTCGCGTCCGGCACAGTGGCGAGTTTGGGTTGTCGGTGCGGAAGCCGTATTGGGGATTGGGCATCGGCTCGTTCATGCTCGATGCGCTCATTGACTGGGCAAGGACCGGGCAGATCATCAAGAAAATCAACTTGCATACCCGGACAGATAATCAGCGTGCTATCGCGCTCTACATGCGCAAGGGATTCGTGATTGAGGGAACAATCCGCAAGGGGATTTTCTTGCATGGCGAATACTTCGATCACTATTGGATGGGGTTGGAATTATAGCAAAGAGAGGCTGCTAGCCTCTATACGGCCTGGCCATAAATAGCAGGGAAGGAGCTATGCAGATCGTAGACACTTATTCAGTACGCAATGTGGAGTTGCTTCTCCGGCAGTTGCCCCTTCGCACTGTTTTGAGATTGAATCTCTCAATACTGTGCCCCGCCTTCGTCCGCGCCGCAGTCAGCACAATCAGGAGTCGCCCAGAGCGTGAGTGTAGTAACCTTTAGGGTGCGGCAATGATGAGGCTCCCTAAACTCACGCCGTCGTCAATCGGCGTTCCCTGCGGATCGACGACTGGCACGCCGGTAACGTCAGGGAAGCTGTACATCCCGGCGCGGAGCCGGTAGCTGCCCGCTTCGATGTCCGCCGGGATGGGGATGCTGAACCGGCTCAGGATGAGGTCACCCATTCGCCAATAGTCCGCCGGAAATCCCGCGTGATCGTTCTGCGCGCGCAAACCGCCGTTCCCATCCAGCAGTTGTACCGTGAAGTGATAGTCTACCCCGGACGGCGGCAGCCCGCGCAGCCACCACGCCAGCCAGACCTCGATCGGTTGCCCCGCTGTCGCCGTCTCTGGCGCTTCATAAGCCGCGAAGACGACGTTGTTAGCGAATGGAATCCCCCTTGCCAATGGCTGCATCCCGGCGACCACATCGTCATGGTTGGCGCCTTCACGTACAAAAGTGCGATACATCACACCGTCCGCCAGTTGTGTGACTGGGCCGACGGTCACGGCATCCCACGTGGTCAAGCGTTGCAGGATGGGAGATAAAGCAGCAGTGCTGGCCTCGTTGAGCGAACCGGTGAGATAGACGACGCGCTCGCCGGCGGGCACAGGCAGTACCGCGCGTCCGTCGGTAAAGCGATGGGGCGTCCCAAAGAGCAGCGCATCGAAGACGGTCGGCGTCTCGGTCATAAACGGCCGGTTGTTTTCGTCGATGACGATGATCTCTGCGCCGTCGGCCAACGCTGTGGCACTCTGCGCCGCTGCACGGGTATAACGCAGAGGGATGCCATATCCGCCAGTAGAAGGATGTTCGACCATGTAAACGCGCTGTTGACGGATCACGGAAATCTGCCAGCCACTCCATACGAGCAGTCCCACGACTAACACAGCTTCCGCAAGCGGGATCTCCTGCTTACCGAGGGAAATTTTGGGCCGGGGGAGACGTTCCAATCCGTGGGTGAGCAGGATGGCGACAAAGAGGAACTGCGTCGGATACAACATAATGAAGTAATGAGGTTGAGTCGCCGTGCTGGGCTTGAGTTGTAACACAATAGGGATGCAGAACCACAGTAACAACAGACCAAAGCTGCGTCGCTGCGCCTGGGTCTCGCCGCGGAACGCCTGCACCAGCGCGTAGAGCAACCCGGCGCCGACCAACGCGATCATCACGTCATTCATCCACCAGAGATTGAGCACGCCGGCCTGGAATTGTTCGTGGTATGCGCCGGCCTGCCCTGGGATCCCATAGCTGGTGGCGAGCATAAAGGCGTAGCGCACCGCGTCCCACGAAAAAGTCCCCGCTCCGCCGGCATAATGGAAGACGCCGTGCAAGTTCTCCCATCCGTTTTGGGCGTCGTGGACGATGTAGGGGCCGACGGTGCCGAGCGCCGCCAGCGCGCCCACCGCCAGGGCCTTGGGTGAGACTTGATCCCGGTACAGCAGGATTGCCAGCCCCAGGATGGGAATCGCGGCCAGCCCGCTGAGGTGCAGGCCGATCATGGCGGCGACGCCCACGCCGGCGAGCACCAGATACCGGCGCCGTCCCTTGACGAACACGGCGAACATAGCGGCGAAGAAAATCAGCGTGACCCAGGGCATGTTCTGACACCAGATTTTGCGGGCGTAGAGCACCGCCCAGGGATTGACGGCAAAGAGCAATGCAGCGATCAGGCCAACCCGCGTACCGAAATAGGCTTTTCCCAGAGCGTAACACCCTCCCACGGCCAGCGCGTTGAGCAACATCGTGAAGAGCACCGCCGCGAGCGGGTCGGACCACAGGCGAATGGGCAGCGCCATCAGATACAGCGTGAATGGAAAGTTGTCGATGCCCAGCGAGGAATCCACGCCGACGGCCGGGCGGTAGCCTTCGTAAGCGATGGCCTGCGCCAGGCGCGCGACTGTCGCCTCGTCGCGCTTGAACTCGGTCAGCGTGGGGCGCTCGAAGCGCAGTGCGCACGCCAGCGCCATGATCAATGCCAGGAGCACCCTCGCCCGGCATAGTTTTACCTCGTCCCTTGTATTCATCTGCTTACAACAACCTGGTGTTACCGATGCTGAAAACCGATTTATGGGATTTACCAAGCCAGAGAATACAACAAATGGGCGAAACGGCAATGCGCTGGCCAATGTTCCATAGAAGGGATTGCAAATGTGTGTTGCGTTATTCCGCGCCTGTTACTATAATATAGAACATAACCTTGATACTCTACGTCAAAGGGGGACTGCCATGTTGAGCTTTATGAAGGACGTCCTGGCGGTGATTATGGGCGGGGGTGCAGGAACCAGACTGTATCCATTGACCAAACTGCGTGCCAAGCCTGCCGTGCCATTGGCGGGCTATTACCGGTTGATTGACATTCCCATCAGCAATTGTATTAACTCCGGCGTAAATCGTATTTACGTGCTCACGCAATACAACTCCGTTTCCTTGCATCGTCACGTTGTGCGCACTTACCAGTTCGACAACTTCTCCGGCGGATGGGTGCGGATTTTGGCAGCGGAACAGACGCCAGTGAGCGAATCCTGGTACCAGGGGACGGCGGACGCCCTGCGCAAGCAACTCTATCAACTGCAGGTGCCAAGTCCCCGTGACATTTTGATCCTCGCCGGCGATCATCTCTATCGGATGGATTACAGCGAATTCGTCCGCTTCCACGGTTTGCACGAGGCGGATATCACGATAGCGGTCAAACCCGTCAAAGCCGATGCAGCCTCGAGTCTGGGCATCTTGCAGGCAGACAAGGAAGGGCGGATTCACAAATTTAAGGAAAAGCCTTCGCTGGATCAGTTGGAGGGCCTGGCAAGCCTGGAGGGGGATAATCCCTATATGGCTTCGATGGGTATTTACGTCTTTCGTACCAAAACACTGGTGGATATATTGCGCACCGAGCCAGGCGATGATTTTGGTCGGAACATTATCCCGGCAGCGATTGACAAGGGACTGCGCGTCTTCGCCTATCCTTTCGAGGGTTATTGGGAAGACATCGGCACGATTCGCGCCTTCTACGAAGTAAACCTGGCCCTCACCGGCCCGAATCCGCCCTTCGATTTTTTCGCGGCGGAATGGCCTATTTATACGCGCGCCCGGTTTCTCCCTTGTAGCCAGGTCATTGATTCAAGTCTGATGCGCGTGTGGATCGCCCCCGGATGCCGACTGGATCACGCGGCTGTTTCCGACAGCGTCATTGGACTGCGCAGCATCGTCAGCAGCGGCACGCACTTGCACCGCGTGGTGATGATGGGGGCCGATGATTTCGAGTCACTGGCGCAGAAGGATGAAAATCAGCGCCTCGGCCTGCCCGACATCGGGGTAGGCCATGGCAGCGTCATTGAAGATGCCATCCTGGACAAGAACGCGCGCATCGGGTGCAACGTTGTCATCCGCAGTCACCTGGACGCGCCGAACGAAGAAACCGACAATTACGTGGTGCGCGAGGGGATCGTCGTCGTTCCCAAGGGCGCCGTCATTCCTGATAACACTGTCATCTAGCAGCCTGGCGGAGAACTTCAGGTCGTGGGGAGTCCCCAACTTAGAGAACAAATGGCTTCGCCAGATTGACTGGCCTGAATAGATACGAGGAGATAAGCAGCATGCAATTAGAAGATTACTTTGATTTTTTAGCCGATGACGATATCCGGCTTAAAAACACGCGTGTGGGTATTGAATCAGTTTTGTATGAGTACATTTATCGTGAGCAGACGCCAGAGGCAATTCACCAACAGTTGCCTGCGCTGACGTTAGAACAAATCTACGCCACGATTTTGTATTACTTGCATAACCGTGAGCAAGTCGAGGCTTATCTTGCCGACTGGTTAGAGTGGGGACAGACCATGCGTGAGGCTCAGAGTCGTTCTCTTCCACCTTTTGTAGGCCAACTACGTGATGCACGACGTAGTTATCAGTACGCTCTGGGAGAGCCACGTGAGCCTTATATAGTACCTACTCGACGAGAACGTTGATCCGATTTATCGCCGTGAGTTGCTGAGGCGCGAACCTGCTATGGTTATTTGGCTGGTGGGTATGCCGGGAGCGCCACCACGTGGTACACCAGATCCTGAAGTCTTGGGTTGGTGTGAGACGCACAGCTTTATGTTGGTCACGAATAATCGTAAATATATGCCGGTTCATCTGTCCAACTTTCTGGCGGAGGATAGGCATATTCCGGGTATCTTGGAATTGAACCCCAATATGGGCATTGGTGATACCGTTGATGAGCTTTGGCTGATCTGGGATGTTTCAGACGCAACAATGTACCAGGATCAGATAGCTTATCTGCCGTTAAGCTATTGAATGATTGGATGGGTAAAGCAGCAGGTCATTTGTTCCCCGCTGACGATAATTCCCCTGGCTTGGTTATCTATTGCCGGATTATACCAGGCGCATGCTATATCAGCAGCAGCTAAAACCGATTGAGCAGATAGATGTTATCATCCAAGCAAAAATCCGCTTCATCTGCCCAATCTATTCCGAAAAGGTAACTATTCAGCCGCCCCTGCCAGGTAGCGAATGGGACTTTGGGGATGGTTTGACACTTCGGCCATCGGCGCTGACTCTCTCATCCCCCCAGCCCCCTTCTACCCCGCAAGCGGAGGAAAAGGGGGATGAGCTTGTAGAAACACGCCTATCGCGTCATCCACGCGCACTTTGCATACCAAAATCCGCGCAAAACCTGGTATAGAGAACAAATGGCTTCGCCAGATTGACTGGCCTGAATAGATACCTCTTTTGCATCTTGCTCTCGATGAATCGAAAATCGTTTGGCATTTTCTCGCGTGACGATGCTCCACGTCAAAATTCAAAAGCGAATCAGTCCCTATTGGCTATGAGTATATGTTTTCTGCGCCAGCATTTAAGGCGGTTTATTGCTTTTTTACTGCCTCCAGAAACTGATTCGTGAACGCCTCCTTGACTTCCACCGGCCCGGCGAGCGCACCATACTTCAGCAGTGAGTCCATGAGCGCCTGCCATTGTTCTTCAGTCTGCCAACCGATGCCAAATTCAGCCGTGAGAGCGCTGTGCGCGTCGGCTAACTCGGTCTCCAACATAAAGCGCATGTGGGCGGGATCGGTCTCCGGACCGGTGTAGTGAAGCACGATTTCTATGGCTTCGTCCACGTGGTCTTCGGCGTAGGCGATGCCGCGCAGTGCAGCACGCAGGAAGCGCTCGAGGCGCTCCGGGTCGCGCGCGATGATGTCCGGCGTGGTCACGTAGGCCAGCCCTAGCGTGGGAATGCCGTAATCGGCGGCCTCCCATTGCACTAACTCGTAGCCCCAGCTTCGGAGCAGATACGGTTCGTTGGAATTGTAAACCGGATACACGTCGACCAACCCTTCGGTCAGCACGCGCGGATCAAAGCCGACGTTGACCATCTCAACGGTATGCTCGTCTAACCCGGCCACGTCCAGCAACGCCGGCAAATCGGGCGGCGGCGTCCCCTTGAAGCCGATTTTGTGCCCGGCCCAGTCTTGCAGTGTCTGCATCCCGCTCTCCTTCAGCGCCACGTAGGCCTGCTGTCCACGCTGCCCGATGAGGGCAATGGAAACGAGCGGCAGACCGGGATCCGCCCGACGCTTGAGCAGCACGGCAGCATCCTGCGTGGTGACGTCCACCGCGCCGGCGACAAGCAGTTGCAGGTGTTCACCCTTGCCGGCGGTATGGCGAATGTCCACGGTCAGCGCTTCTGCGGCGAAAAATCCCTTTTCCTGCGCCACGTAGACGCCCACAAACGGCAGGCTCGCCTGGGGAACGTAACCGGCCATAAACACCAGGCTCTTCGCTTCCGGCGTAGATTTAGGCACACACCCCGTCGCTAACAACACCATCAACATCCACACAACGAAAATGCGTTTCATATCTCTCCCCCTCTCGTTTGAACGTTCCAACGCCAAAAGATCACCCGTTTTTCCAGCACCACCACCAAAACGTATAACCCCACGCCCATCACCGCCGAGCAAAAGACGGCGGCGAAGAGCAGCGGCAAGTTTAAGTCGGCGTAGGCCAGCCACATCGCGCGGCCCAGGCCCGCCGACGCGCCGGCCCACTCGGCGACGACGGCACCGGTCACGGCGAGCGGTGCAACGACTTTGAGGGCGGCAAACAGGTACGGCAGCGTTGAGGGCCAGCGAGCGTAACGGAACAGTTCCCACCGCCCGGCATTCAGTGAGTGGAACAGCGCCAGCGCCGCCTCATCCACGGCATGCAGGCCGCTGTGAACGTTGATCAACACCGGAAAGAAGGTGAGCAGTGCGGTGACGATCACCTTGGGCAGTGGGCCGAAACCCAACCAAAGGGTGAGCAGCGGGGCAATGGCGACTATCGGCGTGGCCTTGACCAGGATGGACAGCGCCAGCATACCGCGTTCCAGATTCGTCCAGAAGGTGATGAGCGCCGCGACCACGATGCCGACGGTCAGGCCGAGCAGTAATCCACCGAGGGCTTCGCCTAGCGTGACCCCCGCGGCGGCGAGGAGGTAACCCGCGTTCCGCCAGAACTTGCCGGCAATCGCCGACGGCGGCGGCAGGATATAGATCGGCGTGTGATTGAACCGCACCGCGATCTCCCAGGCCAGCAGTGTCAGTCCGATAATTCCGGCGGCGGAAATCACATCCCGTTTCAGTGTGGGGGCAGACCTCTCATGCACTTCTGCGTTCCTCTTAATCCTTCAAGCCGTGGTCATGCTCTTGCGCAGCACAGCTCGCAGACGGCGGATGATGGCAACGGTTTCCGGCGCGGTTTCGTCGCGGGGACGGGGCGGCGTGATGGCGACCGTATCCCGGATACAGCCGGGCCGCGCACTCATCACGACGACGCGGTCGGCCAGGCGCGCGGCTTCGGCGATGTTGTGTGTGACCCAAAGCACCGTCGGACGGAAGGTGTGCCAGAGACGCAGGACTTCGTCGGCCAACGTCTCGCGGGTCAGCTCATCCAGTGCGGCGAACGGTTCGTCCATCAGCCAGAGCGGGGCGCCCGTCGCCAGAGTGCGGGCCAGGGCGACCCGCTGTTGCATTCCCCCGGAGAGAGCGCCGGGATAAGCCCGGGCGAAGTCCGCCAGTCTGACCACACGGAGCAAGTCTGTGGGATCGAGTGCCGGATGTCGCCCGCGCCGGTTGATGCGCTGCGGCAGTCGCACGTTATCCAGGACCGTCTGCCAGGGAAGCAGGGCCGGATTTTGCGCCATCCACGCGATCTGTTGGGCCTGACGTGCCACCGCAGGCGGGGCGTCGTCCAGGCGGATAGCGCCTGCCGTCGGCGAAAGCTGGTCGGCGATAAGCCGCAGCAACGTCGATTTGCCGCAACCACTGGGGCCGATAATACAGACGAATTCACCCGTCGCCACATCCAGGGTGATGGGATTGAGCGCCACAAGAGGCGTCTGGACGCCGTTGAAGGTCTTGGCGACGCCGCGCAGGGCAACGTTCATAGCTGTTCCCGCTGGGCAATCATCTTCGCCGGGGGGATGCGGAACGCTTTCCACGCCGCCGGAGGAACGTCACCGGACGGCGGCGCGCCGAGATAGCGGGCATGAATCCGCGTACACAGGCCAGCAATGCCGCCGGGGATGCTGGCCGATAGGAGCGGCTGTGCCTGCCCCCGCACCAGGATGCGACGCATGGGCGGCCACGGTTCATCAATGCTGAGGGCCACCGCCGGGTTCTGCGTGACAAAGTCCGCCCACAGGGAGCCGGGCCAGGCGGCAATGAAAAAGGTGGCGTCGCGCCACTCGTACCAGACGGGCACGACATGGGGCGATCCATCGGGCCGGATGCAGGCCAGCCGCGCGGCCCAGGGGCCATCCAAAAACGCGCGCAGTTCTGCTTCAGGCATAGCAACGCTCGTTCCATGAGGAGGCAATGCAGGCGCGCCGTAGGGGGTGTAGGTGAGCGCGCCAAGGCGATAGGAGAGGCGGGCGGCCATTTCGCGCAAGTCGCCTAGCAACGCTTCTTCGTCGGCTGCATCCCAACGGAAAGCCGGGATGCTCGTCAGCAGGGCGGCTTCGGGACGTTGACCATCGGGGCAGACCGGCACGGCCAGCGTTACAACGTCTTCGTCGATGCAGCAAGCCGACGTCTGACGACGCGCGCGTTCGACCGGCTCGCGCGCGTTCTCTGGATATGACGCCAGCGCGCGTTCCAGAGCGGTTTCGACGAGACCGGCCAGGAGCACCCAGCCGGCCGGATGGGCGATGGCGGCGCTCCGCTGCCCGACGGGGATAGCACAACGGACGGCCTGTGCAGATGGCGCTTCGGCCAGAATGACCATATCGGCGTCATCGAGCCTGGCCAGCGCGAGCGTCTCTTGGGGCTGTCGGCGCGCCGTCTCCTCGTAGAAAGCCATCATGAGGGCGTTAGTGCCCGGTAGACGGGGCTGGCCGAGGGCCTGGGTGCGTGGTCCGACGTGATAGGGTTGCCGGCTCCCCGCCTGGACGATGTACCCCGTCTTTTTGAGCGTGTTGAGCAGGGCGTGGAGCGCGCTGTGTGGAATGTCCAGGGCGGCGGCCAACTGGCCGGAGGTCATTCCCCCCGGTTCGGCGGCCAGCGCTTCCAGGAGGCGCAGCGTGCGGAGCGAGGCCGGAACGTTGTGTGGATTATTCATCGTTCATCTCACCTGAATTCCGTTTGAATGGATATAGTTCCAGTATAACGGATAAAGATTTGTTGTCAATCCCTTGTCGCCTTGTCAACGGCATTGCCACCTGTCATAGTTGGGCTATACTAACAGTAATGGTAACTATTCAGCCGCCCTTGCCAGGTGGCGAACGGGACTTTGGGGATGGTGCCTCATGGGTTGACACTGCGGCTATAGGCGCTGACCCTCTCATCCCCCCACCCCCTTCTCCCCCGCAAGCGGGGGAGAAGGGGGCGGAAGAGGGGCAGGAGGGATGGGCTTATAGAAACACGAATATCTCGTCATCCACAAGCACCAGGCATACCGAAATCCACGCCAAACCTGGTATAGGGAAGAAATTGTTTCACCAAGTTGACTGGCCCGAATAGATATTTTCCAATAATCTGTCTTGTACCCGTTCAACTTGTTGAGGCGTTCAATTCGTCACTATGGTCGGAGGATGGTTTGCGAGTCCTTATGCTCTCCAAGGCGTGCATCGTGGGAACTTACCAGCGCAAGTTGGAGGAGCTGGCAGTGTGCGCACCGGAGATGACGTTGGTGGTCGCAACACCACCTTCCTGGAAGGATGAGCGCGGAGTGATGTGGCTGGAAAGAGCATACACGCGCGGTTATCGTCTGGAGGTGCTGCCGTTGGCGTTCAATGGTCAGTTTCACCTGCATTTCTATCCCACGTTGGGGCGCCGGCTGCGTGATGTTCGCCCGGACATCGTTCACATCGACGAGGAGCCTTACAACCTGGCGACCTATCACGCCAACCTTCTGGCCCGCCGTTACGGGGCCAAAACCCTCTGGTTTTCATGGCAAAACCTGCTGCGCCGTTATCCCCCGCCTTTTTCGTGGATGGAACAGTACAATCTGCGGCACGTCGATTATGCGCTGGCCGGAAGTCAGTCTGCCGCCGCCGTATGGCGGCAAAAAGGTTACGCCGGGCCGCTGGCCGTTATCCCCCAGTTTGGCGTGGACCCGGAAATTTTTTTTCCACCGGATGCCCCTCACGACGCAGAAGGACTGCATATCGCTTATGTGGGGCGGCTCGTGCCGGAGAAAGGCGTGGACGTGTTGTTACAGGCACTGGCCGGGCTGAAGGGGGCGTGGCGCGTCACCATCCAGGGCAGCGGCCCCGAGGAAAGTCACTTGCGCGGGCTGGTTGCGGAGAGTGGCCTGACGGAGCGCGTCGCCTTCCGTCCGCCGCTTCCTTCCACAGAGATGCCCGCGTTTTATCGCACCCTCGATGTCCTCGTCCTGCCCTCACGGACGCAGTCGAACTGGACCGAGCAATTTGGACGGGTGCTGGTGGAAGCAATGGCGTGCGGCGTGGTCGTCGTGGGGACGAATGCCGGCGAAATCCCCCACGTGATCGGTGAGGCAGGGTTGACCTTCCCGGAGAACGATGTCACTGCGCTGCGTGCCATTTTGGAGCGCCTGATGGCGGCACCGGCGTTGCGCCATGAACTGAAGGCGCGTGGACGGGCGCGAGTCCTGGCGCAGTTTACCCACCAACGGATCGCTCAGGAAACCGTCGCCGTCTACAGGGAGATGCTGACATGAAACTCCGGGGCAAACTCCGTGAAGGGTACAAATTCCTGGTGGCGTATGGGTATTACTGGATCGGCGTCGTCCATCGCTACGTCGGCAACAGCTATGGTTCGCGTTGGGAATACGAAGCGGCTGTGGAAGCGTTCAATCACGCCGTAAAATGGAAACCGGACTTCGCCCAGGTCTACCTGGATCGCGGCATCCTCTACTGGCGCGAATTGGATCACCCGCGTAAAGCCATCCACGATCTCACGCGGGCGATGGACCTCGATCCCCATCTTGACGAGGCGCAGTTCAACCGCGCCATCGCGCATCAACAGTTACGGGAATATGCCGAAGCGATTGCCGATTTTCAGGGCTATCTTGCCGTGGGCGTGCATCCTTATTGGCGCGAACACGCCGAGTCTATGATCCGGGAGTTGAGCGAATGGGTTCTCGATTCAAAAACCACCTTGTAAGCAGGATTCTGGTTATTATCGCCTGCGGCCTCGGCGGGACGCTCGTCGCCTGCGCGCCGACCTCTGGATTACCGGCGGGGGGTACGTCCTCTACGCCGCCGCAGGTCACTTTTGTAGTTGCACCAACGAGTCTCTGCCAGATTGCAACGCAGGTCCGCTTTGTACCGCAGGTCACTGGCCCGTGGGCGGATGACGTCACGGTGCATTGGGAGTTGAGTGCAGAGAATGACGCGACGTTGCTCAACCAGGGCGAATGGCAGCCGGCGATGAAAGAGCTTGTGGTTCCTTTCCCCAACAATACGGCGTTGCCGCCTGGACGCTATCGGCTGACCTTGCGGATGGGCAACGAGCCAGCAGTCGCGCATACCTTCACCATTGACGAAGATGCTGCTGCCATTACGGCGTTCTCGCTGGCGATGACGCCGACCGGCCCCGCCGTGGAGCAGCTCGATGCCGGTGTCCGGCATTTTTATCTCCGTTATACCTACGCCAATGCCTGCCTCGGTACGCCGTATTGGGTCGCCGTCCGCCACCATGGGGAACTCATCTGCACGCACGACGCTACATTGCCGCAGACATCCGGCGTGGAAGCTATTCCGTGTTACCGCAAGGATGGGGCCGTGTTGGAAGATGGTGTGTATGAGGCCGAACTGACGATGCTGGGCCACGTGTATCACCGTGATACTTTCGCCGTGGGGGCTGCACCGACGCCGTTGCCGCCAACTCCCACGTCGACGGTGGCGCCGACCGCCACACCGACGCCGTTGCCTCTGGTGTGCACGCCGCTTTTTGCTGCCGCCGGTCTGACGCCGGAGGGCGAACCTTATCTGCCTAAGGACAGCTTTGAATGGTACTCGCAGGCGCTCTACGTGGGGACCCGCTGTGAGAATCTATCCTCCAATACATCGTGGAAGAGTGCGTGGTATCGGAATGGGCAGCTTGTGCGCGAGGCAAGTGGCGCGTGGGCCGGCGTTGGCGGGGCGGGAACCGTATGGGACAGCATCACCGGCGTTCCGCGTGCGCCTTTCTTGCCGGGAGGGACGTACACGGTGAGTTTAACCCTGGAGGGAAGCACGCCTTTGACGACGACTTTTCGCTTGATCCCTTATGTAAAACCCTGACATCCACTGGCGAAAGGAGGAATACTTATGAGTATGGTCATCACGCTATCCAGACAGTTGGGCAGTTGCGGAAGTTACATTGCGACCGCCGTCGCCAAAAAGTTGAATCTGCGTTACCTTGATCGTGAAATTCTCAGTCGCGCCGCTGAAATGGCGGGTTATCCTGATGAGGCCATGGTCACGCAGTTGGAAAAGATGGAGCGCGTGCCGGGATTCCTGGAAAGTATGATGAATTCGCTGAATGCTATGCCGGCCGTTCCGGCGATTTCCAGCGCGACATTGCGCGAGGGGTATACCTACGATGAGCGCCTGGCTACCTTGATAGTCCAGGAAGGACTCAGCCACGACGATGCGTTTCGGGAACTGACCGAGCATGAACGCCGTGTCGAGGCCGGAGAAGATTATCAGGAACTGGTCAAGCGCGTTATTCTGGAGTACGCCCAGATAGGGGATGTTATCATTGTGGGGCGAGGTGGGCAGGTCGTGTTGAAGGACTTTCCCCACGTTTTGCACGTGCGCATTCACGCTCCCGCCGAATGGCGCATCCTGCGTCTAACCGAGCGACTGGGCCTGGACCAGAAGGAGGCTGAACGCCAAATCCGGCAAGACGACAGAGAGCGGGCACGTTATTTGAAACATTTCTACAATGTAAAGGGGGACGATCCCGATCTCTACCACCTGGTAGTGAACACGGGTAAAGTCTCCGTCGATCTAGCGACACAAATCATCTGCGACGCTGCACAACGCCTCGCGCAGTCTGTACCGTAAAGCCGGCCGAGGACCGAAGTCCTACGCCAGCTCGTAGAGCTTGATGATTTCAGCCGAGGGCTTTAGCCTCGGCTAGTAGCCGGTTAAAAGGTCGCCTTCAGGGGCGTCGGTGAAAACGGCGCCCAGCAAGTGTACATGGTAGCGTTCGAGCCACTCCTTGGCCTGCGCGATGTGATCACGGCGCGTGTGACCCGCCTGTACGACGAGCAGCAAGCCGTCAGCGCGCGCGCCAAGCACCGACGCATCCACCGCGACGGTCACGGGCGGCGTATCCAGCACCACCACATCGGCGCGTGCTTTGAGCAGCGTCAGGAGTTGCTCCATCTTCTGGGATCCGAGAATGTCGGCGGGATTGGGCGGGAGCGCACCGCTCGGTAACAATTGCAAGTGCGGCACCGCGGTTTCTTCGAGGATCAACGCACTTTCTCCATCCTGACTGACCATATAACCCGTCAACCCCGGTTCCTGGGGGGCGTTGAAGCAGGGATGCAGCGCAGGACGGCGCAAATCGGCGTCTACCAGAATCACCCGCTGGCCGGCCTGGGCCATAACCACGGCCAGGTTCACAGCGACCTCTGACTTGGTAGCGGTGATTGCCGGTGCGGAGATCACTATCGTCTTCAAAGGCTTGTCCAGGCTGGTGAATGCCAGATTCACCCGCAAAACCCGGTAAGCTTCCGCGGCCGGAGAACGGGGGGCCGTGAGTGTCACCACATTGACTTTGTTCATCATTACTCCTAAAAGTAGTCAGTAGTCATGTAGCCGTCGGCGCGCCGCCTTATTTTGCCTGGGACACGGGAGGGATCACACCGATGACCAGCAGACCGGTGGCTCGCTCTAGTTCCTTTGGCTGTCGCACGATCCCGGCTTCCAGCCATTCCAGCACGAAGACGACAATCGTGCCCCCCACCAGTCCGAAGATGCCGCCCGCGGCGACGTTGACGGCGGTCTTAGGACGCAATTGCCGGTAAGAGGCAGGGTCAATCGCCTCCGCGTAAACACGCTCTTCTTTATTCTGCCGCGCGTTCTGTTCCTCGCGCCACTCCTTGAACAACTGCGCCCACATGTTGGCAATGTTGTTCGCCTGCTCGCCGTTATAATCATCGACATCGATCTGGATGACCATGCGGTTCTCGTCGGCAGCGAAGGTCACGTCACTCTTCAAATCTTTGGCGGTGCGCATCAAATCCAGGCGGTCGATGATCTCCTGGGCATAGCGCTCCGACCACATCGTCGCCGAGAAATTGTTTAGTAACATCTTGGCGGATGTAGCCAGGCCGAGGTCGGCCCGCGCCAGTTGAATCGAGACTTCGATGCTGGAACGGTACACCGGCGTCTGCAATTTGCTGAAGACAAAGGCGCTCGCCGCCGTCAATACCGCCGCCAGGATGATAATCCATCCTCGCTGACGAAGGATACGCAAATAATCCTCAATTTTCACGCTTTCCGCCCTCCCCTCTTAGCGCCAAGGTTCAACGTCCGCGCAAGCGCATGCGTACTTCGCGGCAATGGGGACATTCCACGTCGGTATACGTTCGCCCGCACGTCGTGCAAACTTTGGTTTGCAGAAGGTGATCATCGGACATCGGAAGTATGATCACCGTCACCTCCTCGCCATTGTAGCGTGACAACCACGCTTCTATGGATGTATTACCCACTTCCCAGCGGCCACCCTCTTTATCCTGCTGCACAATCCCCTGCAAAAACTGCCCGTCCAGCTCGTAGGCTGCCGTGGTCAAATCTCGAATACTTGCTTTTCGATAAGCTGTCATAGCTCTCCCTTGTTGGGTTTTCACCCCCATGGGGACATTATAAACGAAGCAACCAGGAGAGCAAGGAGGCCGGAACAGAATTAGGGGACGTTCCACAGAACGACTTGCTCCGGCGCAGGTGCCTCTGGTATCTGCCGGAAGAGGTACCAGCGCGCCAGATCACTGCATTCCAGAGGGGCGAATCCCCGGCAGCGCGGCACGCTTTGTGCGCCGCGCGTCGTGGCCGTGAACGCCATGCCCATCCAGCCGCGCGTATCCGCCGCGGGCGGGAGAGCGTCCGGCGCCGTGATGACTACACCGGTAGCCTCCGCCGGCCAGGATTCCACGAGGGTCAGACGTGAGAAATCACGCAAGGTCCAGCGGATGACATCCGTCGTCCCCTTGTCCGATGTGACGAGCGTCATCTCGAAATCGTCCCGGCGTTGCCCACGGCGCACGGCCATCTCATCCGCCATATCGCGCAAATTCCACAGGTCTGGCGAGGCGGCGGCGATGATCGCCGGTTCTGCCGGCGAGGTAGGACGCACGAATGCCAGTCCCCAGGCGAATCCGATCTGGGTCACCAGCCCTACCAGGGCCATGCCCCCTAGCGCGCTGCGCCATACCATCCGTAGGGGAATCAAGAGCGAAAACAAGAGCGCGATCAAAATTTGCAAGGCCACCACCGTTATACCGCCGAGGAGGAAGACCAGGTTCATATTGCCGGCTACGCCCAAAAAGCTCATCGTCCGGCTGTCGGTGGCATGACCTGCGATAGCCAAGCCGACAGGCTGCCAGAAGATAAAACTCACCCCTGCATGTCCCCAGAGCCACTTGGCCTGTGGACGGGGGACGGCGGCGAGGATTTGCTGCGCGCCGCAACCTGCCAGCAGGGCCAGGGGCGTCACCGCGGCGAGGGTAGCCAGCGACGACGCGCCGGGTCGCACACTCACCAGCAGCAATGCCAGGACCCCCCACAGGGCTAAAGCCAACGTGAAAGGCTCGGTCTTGCGGATCGAGCCGATCAAGCCTATCAAGGTGAGAAACAACGTCAGCGGCTCGTACAAGAACAGGAGGATGACATCGGAGAGTCCTTGCCGGCCGGCGTGCCATGAGGTGAGCCACGCCGTCAGACCGTCGGCGACGCCACTCCAGCCGTTCCAGCGCCATCCCAAACCGCTGGAAATCAAGAATGCTGCGGCCAGACCGCCGACCGTCGGCAACGCCCATCCACGCAAGGCCGCCCACACCGGCGCGCCGCTGTTCCAGCGATAAAACATCCACGCCAACAATCCCGGAAGCAGGACATCGTAGAACGACGGCCCACCCGTCAACCCCACGGCCAGTCCGACGGTAATGAGCAGCGGCGATAAGCGGCCAGCGGCATGGGCGGCGGTGTCGCCCATCAACGCCGTCAATATCAGCAACGCGCCGAGGACGCCGGGGGTCGTGCCTTCCAGATGCCGCGAGGCAAAGAGAGCTAATGGCGAAAAGAGCAACAGCCCGGCAGCGACCAAAGCGCCGCTGTCTCCCAGACGCTTCCGCCAAAAGTACGGCAAACCGACCAGGGCAATGCCGGCCAGGGCGGGGATAAAACGTGCCAGTCCATCACCGGCGCCGAAGAGGCGGAACAGCAGGCCATTGCCCACCAACAGCAGGGCGCTCTCTGTTGTCTGCGCCCCCGCCGCCTCCAACGAGGCCAGGGCGGATGTCGCTTCATCCGGGGCAAGGGGAACGTGATTCAGCGCCGACAATCGCAGCACTGCGGCCAAGACCAGGATGGCTATCCAGGCTAAACGCATATATCGTGACATAGGCTCCTCGTGATGCGTAATGTGTGATTTGTGATTCGTCATTCGCTATTCGTCATACGCTCGCCGCACGGCAGTTGGCGATCACAGCACGAATAGCGGCTTCTTGCGCTTCGATACTGACGACTAATTTGAACTGGACTAGAGCGCGGATAAGGTTGTGCCTGTCGTGTTTTACTTTGTAGTACACGTTTCCTTCGAGGTAATCGGTGAAGAAGCGCAGCCCTTGCTCCAACGCGAGCAGGCGGATGGCCGCGTAAAGATAGGCGTAATCGTCGTCGGTATAAAAATCGCGTACCAGGGGGAAATACCCTTGCAAAATCGCCTGACAGAGATCCATCTCGAAGTATACCGCGTCGATGTCTTCCGTCTCTTCGCCTGGTGGATTGCAGCCGGAGCGCAAGCAGTCCCCGATGTCGTAGTGGACCAGGCCCGGCTTCACCGTGTCCAGGTCGATGATGCTCACGGCCTGCCCGGTGTTGTCATCGATCATGACGTTATCGACTTTGGGATCGCCATGGGTGGGACGCAGGTGCAATCGGCCTTGCTGGCGGGCTTCTTCCAACACCGGAATGGCGTCGCGGCGGTCGGCCAGGAAGCGTATCCCGTAGGCCACGTCCGCCGAATCTGCCGCGAACTCTCCGCGTGCGACGACGGCATCGTAATGCGCCAGATAACGCGGGGTGAGGTGATAACCTTCGAGCGTATCATACAACCGCGCCGGGTTCAGGTCACGGGTGAGGTGGTGGAAGCGCCCGAGCGCATAGCCCACTTCCCGCGCGTGGTGGACATCCTGAATCTTCGCGTAAGTCCGCGCGCCGCCGATGAAGGTAAGAGCGCGCCAGAATCCGCCCTGCGCGTCGATGACGTAATCGCACCCCGCGTTGGTCGGGATAATCTGCGGCGTCTCCCAACGGCGCGCCGACGGTGGGTCAGATTGCCGACGCATCTGCACGTGATCGGTGAAGGTACGGATGTTGCGCATGATCCACTCCGGCTGCTTGAAAACCCGTTGATTGATTTGTTGCAAGATGAAGGGCGGTCCGCCGTGGAGCGAAACCAGGAACGTATGGTGGATGTTACCGGCGCCATATTCCTGAATGTTGGTGATCGGCCCAGTCGTATTCACAAAATGTTGCGCCATAGCTTTCACTGTTTGCATACGTTTCTCACGCCCATAAGCTTGATGTAACCTGGTTCTTCAGGATTGCGTAGGGTCGAAATAAGAAACCCGCCACGGATTTCACGGATTGACACGCAAAGTATAAAAAATCGGTGCAATCTGTGTCATCCTGTACTGGTCAACAAGATGTTGGACACGCCGCTAAATTCGTTTCCACCGCTGAGCACGCTGAGGACGCCGAGAAATAGCATCCATCGCGGCGAACCCGGCGCTCTCGGCAGTAAAAATCCCACGCTGTTGTGTTCAATATCATCCTGACGAGTACACAATCCGTGCCATCCGTGGCAAAAACTAAAGCCGTTTTTCCATCACCACGCCAAATCCTAGAGAACCTGTAACCTGCATCGCGCGTTGAGTATAAGTGAGTCGTTACGCGGTGGGCGCTTCAGAAAGAGAGTTTACCACAGAGTGCGCCCAGAGCGCTGAGTCTTCCTGTGTTTCCTCTGCGTTCTCAGCGACCTCCACGGTGGAGAACAGAAAACTGCGCCACTCCTATATAAGTATAGCGAAGGCAGGGGAGAACGCAACCCCGATCCATGAACCATCTCCCAAGTTCACTCGACAAAATACTATCTTGGACTATGATACAACTAACCCAGTGCTTAGGACTGACGCCAATTTCCATTTGTAGTGGCGGCTTCAGCCGCTCTTAGCTCCTAAGAGACGCCTGAAGGCGTCACTACAAACCCTCCGCTGCTTGTGTGCTGTGAGGAGATTCCTCCTCCCCCGCGCCAACGCGGGGGAGAGGGAAGAGGGATAGGGGGTAAGCCATTGAAAAAATTGCTACGTTCACAAGACTAAAAGTTTACCATGGGTGTAACTTCCTGATGTTTTTAGGAGGTGCATAATGACTGATGAGGATAAAACACGTGAGGCATGGCTCGCCGAAGTGCGGGCGTTGCGTCAGCAGGTCGACAGGCTCGAGGCGGCGCGGAGCGTCGCGGCCCAAGACCTTGAAAGCAGGCTCACCGATCTTATCCGCCATGTGCCGATGGGTATACACATCTACGATTTACACCCCGACGGGCGGCTGGTTTTTGCCGGTGCCAACCCCGCCGCCGACCACATCCTCGGCATAGAACATGCACAATTTATTGGAATGACCCTCGAAGAAGCTTTCCCCGCGTTGATAGAAACCGAAGTGCCCACTCGTTATCGTCAGGCTGCCGCGGAAGGGATGGCGTGGAGTACGGGTCAAGTTCTCTATGAGGATGCGCACATCGCCGGAGCCTTCCAGGTCTACGCTTTTCAGACCAGGCCGAATAGGATGGCAGCCCTGTTTGTGGATGTCACCGAGCGGACACGGACAGAGTATGCCCTCCGTGAAAACGTGGCCCAACTCACCGCGTTGATTGAAAACTTACGGCGGGGGATACTGTTCGAGGACGAAAGTCGCCGGGTGGTATATGCTAATCAAGCGTACTGTAACCTGTTCGGCATCCCCTTTCCTTCCCTCATCATCGGTACGGATTACGCCGCCGCCGTCGAGATGTCCAAATCCATGTTCAGCGATCCCGACGGCTTTGTTCAAGGCATCACCGCGCATCTGGCGACACACCAGGCGGTGCGTGACGAAGTTCTGACCTTAGCCGATGGACGTGTGTGGGCGCGCGATTATGTGCCGATCACGATGGACGGTGAACGTCATGGCAATCTGTGGCTATACCGCGACGTGACCGGTCGAATGCGCGCGCAAGAAGCAGCGCAGCTTAATGCCGAACGGATGGAAGCCTTGCTTCACTTGAACCAGATGCGCGACGCCTCCCTGCAGGAGATCACGGACTTTGCGTTGGAAGCAGCCGTGCGCCTTACCCGCAGCGAAGTGGGATACCTAGCCTTTGTGAGTGAAGACGAAACCACGCTTAAGATGCATGCCTGGTCGAAGCAGGCGATGGCAGAGTGTGCCATTGCCAACAAACCGTTGATCTATCCGCTGGAAACAACAGGGCTGTGGGGTGAAGCAATACGTCAGCGTCGTCCCATCATCACGAACAACTACACCGCGCCTAACCCCTGGAAGAAAGGCTACCCGGCCGGACACATAGCACTGCGTAGTCACCTCAACGTCCCGGTTTTCGCCGGGGACCATATTGTGATTGTCGCCGGTGTCGCCAATAAGTCAGGCGACTACGATGACACGGATGTACGTCAATTGACCTTGTTGATGGAAGGCGTGTGGCAATTGATCGAGCGCCAACGCACGGAAGCGGCGTTGCGCGTCAGCTTGGAGAAGTATCGGGTACTTTTTGAATCCTTTCCCCTGGGTATCACCATCACCGACCATTACGGACACATCCTTGAAGGCAACCGCGCCTCCGAGCGATTGCTTGGCCTGTCGTTGCAGCAACAAAGTGAACGCACCGTCGATGACCCAGAATGGCGGATGATCCGGCTGGACGGCACCTCCATGCCGGCAGATGAATTTGCCAGTGTGCGCGCGCTGCGTGAAAACCGGCTGGTCGAGAATGTTGAGATGGGCCTCGTCAAAAATGATGGCACTACCACCTGGATCAGTGTAACGGCGGCCCCTATCCCGCTGGAAGGGTATGGCGTGGCCGTGGCGTATGGCGATATTACAGCTCGACTGCAATCGGAGAGCGATTTGCGGCGGGAACGGGATTTATCGCGCGCGCTGGCCGAGGCCGCAGCGGTGTTTAGCCGTTCCTTGAACCCCGATGAAGTGTTGGATCGTCTTCTGGAGCAGGTGAGCCGTGTGGTTCCTGGAGATGCAGCCAACGTGATGCTCATGGATGCCCGGCAGCAGGCATCCATTGCGCGGTCGTATGGATACGAGCGCTTGGGTTCAGCGGCGTATGCGGCCAATGCTGTCTTCGACGTGCAACAAATGGTTAATCTGCGGCAAATGGCCGCAACTGGTGAGCCGCTGGTGATTCCTGATACCGAATGTTATCCCGGCTGGATCCATATACCGGATGTCGCATGGCTGCGATCGTATGTGGGGGCGCCCATCGTCGTGCGCGGTGAAGTCGTCGGCTTTTTGAATATCGACAGTGCGACGCCGGGCTTTTTCACGCCTGACCATGCGGCTACGTTGCATCTCTTCACCTATCACGCCGCTATCGCCCTGGAAAATGCACACCTCTACCAACAAGTGCAGCAAGAACTGCGCGCCCGTGAGCAGATAGAGGCCGCCCTGCGAGAAAGCGAAGCCTATTTCCACGCGCTTTTCGATCAGGCCAGCGACGCTATCTTCATCGAGGATATACAACAAGACACCATCATCGATGCCAACCGGCGGGCCTGCGATATGCTCGGTTACACCCACGAGGAATTGCGGCAATTAACGGTCGCCGATTTACAAGCGCCTGAGCAGCGGGGAATGGTAGGGCAGGTGACCAAAAACGAACTGGCGCGCTATCGCGGCGCGCCTTTTGAAGGCATTGACATCCGCAAAGATGGCATACGTGTTCCGGTCGAAGTGACCACCTCACCGTTGCAGGTGGACGAGCGTGACCTGGCGATCTCCATCGTGCGCGACATCACCGAGCGCAAGGAGATGGAGGAGCGTCTGCGCCGTCAGGAACGTCTGGCCGCTATCGGCCAACTGGCTGCCGGCATCGCGCACGATTTTCGCAACCTGCTGACGACCATTATCCTGTATGCACAGTTGGGGATGCGCAAGCCCGGCATCCCCGCGGCGTTGATATCGAACCTGGAAACCATTGTCGGCGAAGCACGCAAGGCTACCGAGTTGGTACAACAAATCCTCGATTTTAGCAGTCGTTCCCTGATCGAGCGCCAGCCCCTGGACCTGTCTGTCTTTATCGGCGAGGTGTTCACCATCCTCCGCCGTACCATCCCCGAAAACATCCACATCGCCCTGGAGGTAGGAGCGGGCAAATTCATCGTGGAGGCCGATCCGGGACGTATCCAGCAGGTGTTGACCAACCTGGCACTCAACGCCCGCGACGCGATGCCGGCAGGCGGAACACTACGCATCGGCCTGGAGAGCCTCTGCTTGCGTCCTGGCATGCCGCCGCCGTTGCCGGAAATGGCGCGGGCCATCGAGGAGCGTGTCGCCCATCCGACCTGGATTTGTTTGAGCGTCGCGGATACGGGGATCGGGATGACCGACGCCGTGCGCATGCACTTGTTCGAGCCGTTCTTCACCACGAAGGAAGGGGGGAGGGGAACCGGTTTGGGGCTGGCGCAGGTCTATGGCATTGTCCGCCAGCACGAGGGTTATATCGGTGTGGAGACGGCGGTGGGAGAAGGAACGACGTTTCGCATCTATCTACCGGCGACGCCGGTAGAAGGTGAGGCAGTGAGGGAAGAGACCGTCACGGCGCCGTTGGGGCGCGGCGAGACCATTCTCTTGGTAGAAGACGACGCCCATCTGCGGGAAGCGGGGCGCAGTATACTAACCGAATTGGGCTATCACGTGTTGACGGCGGGGAATGGGCGCGAGGCGCTGACCGTCTTCCGTGCTGCCCCGGAGATTGCGCTGGTGATTACCGATCTGGTGATGCCGGAGATGGGCGGGGAGGCGCTGCTGCATGAACTCAAGCGGCTGCCGACGGCCTGCAAAGTGCTGGCTATTACCGGCTACACGATGCAAGTCGGTGTACGGGAGTTGAAGACATCTGGCTTCTTTGATGTCGTCCACAAGCCTTTCGATACGGACACTCTGGCGCATGTCGTTCAGCGCGCTTTGAGCGAGGTGTAATTCGTCTTCGTAGATCACCGTTTCAGGATTGCGCCGGACGAAACAGGGTCGAAACCCTCCGGCCATTGGGTGATCTCGTCGTAAGTTGCGTCTCGCAGGCGGCTCCAGGTCAAACTTGTATCTTGTAGATTTGCACCGCTCAAATCGGTATAGGCCAGGTTGGCACCGCGCAATTCACTTCCCATCAGTTGCGCACCTACCAGGCTGGCGCCCATCAAATTCGCCGTCACCATAAAACTCCATTCGAGGTGTGCACGGGTGAGATTGGCCTCGCTCAGGTTCGCCCCGGCCAGTTTCGCGCTGACCATGTGGGCTTCTTGTAAGTCGGCTTGCGACAAGTTCGTCCGGCTCAGATGTGCGGCGACCAGAAACACTTTCTCCAGGCACGCTGCGGTAAGATTGGCTTCACCCAAATGGGCCCATTCCAGGTGAGCGTGCTCCAAATGGGCATGTTCCAGATGCGTTCCCGCCAGATGTGCCTCGACCAGGAAAGCTCCCTTGAGATTTATGCCCGTCAGATCGGCTTCAGACAAGAACATGACCGCCGGCCCTTCGGTGATCAAACCCGCCTCATACAAAAATTGCAACACTTGCCCTTTGGCGGTGCCGTCGTCACCGAGGCTGTGTAAGATGGCGAGTGTCTGTTCGCGGGCAATGCCGCGCACTTCGCTGACGGCGTTGGCAGTGCGCAAGCCCTGATAAACCAACAGGTCGTTCATACGGGTAAAATAGGCTGCCAAAAGCCTTGCCGTATCACGGGCCGCGGGGGATAAATCTGCCATGCCGGGCAATCCACAGAATTCGTAGAAAGGCGCGCCGGTCAACAGACGACTCAGGCGCTCGCAACTGTCAAGAATCCGCTCTCGGCTGTCATCGAGGGCCGGCGTGCTGCCGTGTTCCAGCGTTTGAGCTATATTCTCGGTGAGCCGGTGTTGAAGGACTCGCACTTCATGAATGCGCGGGTGATCTTTGCCCAGCGTGGCGATAAGCTTTTGCATTCCTAGCCTATAGTGATAAAAATAAGCCTGGGTCATTATAACCAAATATCCTTATTCGGTTTGATGTGAGTTTGTGCAATGCGCCAGCGTAGACGTCAGGTTGATTTGGGTACATTTTTCATTCATCCCTAGTATAACCTAGTGTGAAGATAGGTCAAAGTGTAAAATGCTATTTTTGGACCCTTTATCTTCAGGGGAATTTATCATGAAGGGGGCGGTTCGCCGACAGTTGAATGTAAACTTTTCACCCCGCAGGACACAAAGAATTGGTGTTTTTCTCTGTGAACTCTGGGGCTATCTTCAAGGGAGAATGATGGAGAACGCCGTACAAATTATTGGCTTAGGGATGTGTACTTTGGATGTGCTGATCCGCTGCCAGGAGTTGCCAACGTGGAAAAGCGGGGCGCGGATCAGCGCCTTTGGTTTTGACGGCGGGGGGCCGGTGGGGACGGCGATGGTAGCCGCGGCCAAATTGGGCGCGCGTGTGGGCTTCATCGGCACCGCCGGCAACGATGTGTCCGCCGAGTTCAAGCTGCGTTCGATGCGCGAGTGTGGCATCGATTTGAGCCGCATGGTCTACCGCGACGCGCCGGAAGACCAGGTGGTCATCGTCAACATCCATGAAGAGACGGGCGAGCGCATCTTTTCGGGAATACAGCGCTGGGGTGAAGAGCCAATCCGCCCGGAGGAATTGGATCGCCAATATATCACGTCGGCGGATTACTTGCACCTGGACGGCTTCCACAGCCTGGCGGCGCTCCAGGCGGCGCAATGGATGAAGGCCGCGGGCAAGACGGTGATGCTGGACGGCCACAAGACCGACGGTCCCGTCGGCGAGCACCTGTGCCGTTTGATCCCCCATGTCGATGTGCTCATCAGTGGCGCGGGCTTCGCACGTAGCCTGACCGGCATGGACGATATTGGGCAGGCCGGCGCTGCCATTTTGGAAATGGGACCGCGCATCTTTGTGCAAACCGAGGGAAGCGACGGCAGTTACACGATCACCGCAACGGAGCAGTTTCACACGCCGGCCTTCCCCGTGGACGTCATCGATACTACTGGTGCGGGAGATGTGTTCCACGGCGCATACCTCGTCGGCATGCTGCACGGCTGGAATCTGCGGCAGATTGCTCTCTTCGCGACGGCGGTAGCGGCGCTCAAATGCACCCAACTTGGCGGGCGCGGCGGAATTCCCACCTTCGCCGGGGTGATGGCGTTCTTGCAAGAACGCGGGGTCACTATAGAATAACACGGCAAACGATTTCATTGGGGGTGTATTTCATTTCAGTTGTAGATACAGTCCTGATAGACTGAGGACTTACGCAAATGTCCGTTGGTAGTGGCAGCTTCAGCCGCTCTTAGCTCCTAAGAGACGCCTGAAGGCGGCACTACCAACCCTCCGTCGCTTGATGCAAGCCAGGCTTGCGTAAGTCCTGTACTAAAGGACTCCTTGACTAACGACTATCAAACTATTTGCAGAGGAGATTAAATTATGTCACTCGTTTCAATTCTTCCTTATCTCAAACGGGCGCAGCACGACCATTACGCGCTCCCCCTTTTTGACACGGCCGATATGTACAGCATCGACGGCATCTTCGCCGCGGCAGAGGAAAAACATGCTCCAGTCATGGTTGCCGTCTATGCGGGTGTGCTGGAACAACTGAATGCCCGACCGTTTGCAGCCTACATTCGCACGCGTGCGGAGGCGTCGCCTGTACCGGTGTCGTTGATACTGGATCACGGTGGCAGTTTTGAACACTGCATCAAGGCCATGGCTCTGGGTTTCACCGACGTAATGTATGACGGTTCCAGCCTGCCGTTTGAGGAGAACGTCGCCAATACGCGCGCTGTTGTACGCGCGGCGCACGCCGTCGGCATGGCCGTCGAAGCGGAGTTGGGTCACGTGGGATCCGGCGCCGAGTATCAGGAATTCGGCGCGCAGCGCAAGGGCTTCACCAATCCTGACGACGTGGAACGCTTCGTGGCGGCAACCGATGTGGACATCCTGGCCGTTGCCATCGGCACCGCCCACGGACTGTATGCCGGCGAGCCACATCTCGACCTGGACCTGCTCCGTGAGATCCGCTCACGGGTTGATATTCCCCTATCCTTGCACGGCGGCTCCGGCTGCTCCGATCAACAGTTCCGCGACGCCATCGCTGCGGGCATCTCGAAGGTCAATGTAGCCACCGATCTTTTCGTCACCACGGCCCGCCGTCTCACCGAGGCTGCCCGCGCAGAAGACATGCCCTACTTCACGTTCGGCAAAGTCGCCACCACCTCGTTCATAGAACGCTGCGGCCATTACCTGGACGTCTTCGGCGCCACCGGCAATGGGTGAGGAGAAAATGGTAGAGTGTCAATACGTGCATAACCAATCCAATAAGGGAGAATCCAATATGAAATTCGACAACCGTGAAGATATTATCCAACTAACGCCACTGTGGACAGGAGAACGTTTCCCCGATGGGCGTCCCCGCGTCCCGGACGACATCCTGCGTCGGATGCAGCGCGTGGTGACCGAAGAAGCCTGGTCTGTGCTGTGGCAACACGACTATCACTTCCAATTTGAGGGCAACTGGACGCAATTGCACCCTGAAATTGTGCTGGTAGGCCGCGCCGTGACGGGCGTCTTCGTCCCGCACCGCCCCGACCTGCACGATTATCTGATGGATTACGGCCACGAGGTCGAAGAGCGCATTGGCGCCATGAACTCCTGGGTCATCGAAACCCTGGTTGAAGACGACGTCATCGTTATCGACCTGTTCGGCAAGGTCTACGAAGGCACATACTCCGGCGCGAACCTCTCCACCGCCATCGCCAGCCGCACCCACCGGGGGCAGGTTATCTACGGCGGCATCCGCGACGCGCAGCAAATCGTCGAGATCGGCAATTTCTCCACGTTTTGCAAGGGATTCGATCCCACGCCGATTCGCAATGTGACCCTGGTGGGAATGAATGTCCCATGCCGTGTCGGCGCGGCGACCTGCATGCCCGGCGACGTCGTCCTGGGCACCATGACGGGCATCCTTTTCATTCCGCCCCATCTGGCTGAAGAAGTTGTCGAACACTCGGAGCGCACACATCTGCGTGAGCGCTTTAGCCATCAACGGCTGCGCGAGGGCATCTACAACTCCAGTCAGATGGATACCAAGTGGACGGACGAGATTGAGGCCGATTTCGCCGCCTGGCGCCAAACTCACTCCATCGACGACATCGACTGGGAGAAGCAGGGCCGGGAGCAGTCAGACGAGGGGGGAACGCTGTTAGGGTAAGGTATATGAACCTGTGGCATCACGCCAGGGATGGAAATTTGTCCACGGATTTCTCAACTTGCAACTATTCTCATTAAGGAGGGAACTATGCCAGTCACAGTGATTGTCGGAGCGCAATGGGGAGATGAAGGCAAAGGCCGGGTCGTGGATTACTTTGCGGCTCAGGCCGACATCGTCGCCCGGTTCAACGGCGGCGACAACGCCGGACATACCGTCATCGCGGAAGGGCACAACCTGGCTCTGCACCTCGTCCCTTCCGGCATCCTTTACCCCCACGTCACCTGTCTCATCGGCGCGGGCACAGTCGTCAATCCTTTAGTCCTGTTGAAAGAAATGGAAACACTGCGCGAGATCGGCCTGGATGTCAGCCCGGCGCATTTGAAGCTTGCCGCCGGCGCCCACCTTGTGTTACCCACACACCAGGCGCTCGACGGCGCGTCGGAGTTGAAGCGTGGCTATGAAGCCATCGGCACGACAAAACGCGGCATCGGCCCCACCTACGCCGACAAAGCGCAGCGTGTGGGACTGCGCGCCGGGCAGATGCGTGACCCCAACCTCTTCGCCGAGGCCGTGGGCACACTGGCCGAAGCGCACAACGAGCGTTTGGTCAACCTCTACGGCTTGCAAGCCCAATCGGTGGACCAGATCGTTTCCATGCTGCATCAAGCTGCCGGCATCCTCGCCCCGCATCTGGTCGACGGGAGCGCGCTGGTGGGCCAGGCGTTGGCCGAGGGCAAACATGTCGTCGGTGAAGGAGCGCAGGGGACGCTGCTCGACCTCAACCTGGGAACTTATCCCTACGTCACCAGTTCTTCACCCGTCAGCGGGGGGGCGCTGACAGGTCTGGGCATCGGACCCAAGGACGTGACGCGCGTAATCGGCATCGCCAAGGCCTACACGACGCGCGTGGGCGCCGGCCCCTTCCCCACCGAGTTGGAGGATGCACTTGGCGAACATATCCGCGAGGTCGGTCACGAGTACGGCACCACGACCGGTCGTCCCCGGCGCTGCGGTTGGCTCGACGCCGTGCTGCTGCGTTACGCCGTCCAGGTCAACGGGCTGACGGACATCGCGTTGAGCAAGCTGGATATCCTCAGCGGCCTGCCGTCGTTGCGCATTGCCGTGGCCTACGAGCTGGATGGGGAGCGTCTGGAGCGCTGTCCCGTCGAATGGGGCGCAGAAACCCTCGCCCGCTGCCGCCCGCTTTACGAAGAATGGCCGTCCTGGGAGGAAGACATCAGCCATGTGCGCCGTCGTGAAAACCTGCCCGCCGCCGCTCAGGCCTACGTCGCCCGCATCGAAGAACTGACCGGTGTGCCCGTCACCTTCATCAGCGTTGGCCCCGAGCGCGAAGCGATGATTCTGCCGTAGTCGTCAGTCAGACTGCAAACCCATGACTCCAATACCGTCAGGAGCTAATCATTTTCGCTTCGAGGAAATCGCCAGATCCCCGTGGGGGATAGAAAAAACCCTGGCGCACGCAGATCTGGCGATCGGCTAGAAACGGAAAATAACCCGGATAAAGCCCTGGATACCGTCTGGAAAGCTCGTAAAAATCTGTTATGATGGGGGGATGCGCGATCATGACAACGCGCCATCCTAAAGAGAGTTGAGGAGCCCTTAACGATGATTCCAGACGGTGTCGTCACGTGGGCAGAGATCGATCTCGATGCCATCGCCCACAACGTTCGAGCTATCAAGGCTTTTGTCGGTCCAAACACAGAAATCATCGCCAGCGTGAAGGCGAATGCCTACGGCCACGGCCTGCTGCCCATCTCGCGGACGGCTTTGGAAGCCGGCGCCAGCCGTCTGGCCGCTCACCGTATCCAGGTCGCCGTGACCCTGCGCGAAAGCGGTATCACCGCGCCTATCCTGTTGATGGGTCACACCCCGCCTTCTGGCGTGGATCTGGTACTGCGCAACCACATCACCCCCACGCTGGTTGATTGGGACACCGCGCGGCTCATCTCGGCTCACGCCGAAGAGCCAACCCCTGTCCATGTCAAGATCGACACAGGGATGAGCCGTTACGGGCTGGAGCCGGAAAAGGCGGTGGATTTTGTGCGCTACATCGCCTCGCTGCCGAACTTGTGGGTTGAGGGGCTTTTCTCACACTTCGCCACCGCCGATGAAACAGACTTGACCGACGCCCGGCGGCAGTTGCAACGTTTTCGAGACGTGCTTGACGAACTGGAACGCCTGGGTTATCATATTCCCCTGCCGCATATATGCAACAGCGCTGGTCTGGTGACGTTGCCGGAAGCGCACATGGCGGCCGTCCGCCCCGGACTGCTCATCTACGGCATGTCGCCCTCGCCGGCGAGTACACCGCCGTTTCCACTGCAACGCGCCCTCTCGCTCAAGACCACCGTCATCCACGTGCGCGACCTCAAACCGGGCGCGGCCATCAGCTACGGACGCACCTTTGTCGCCACGCAACCGATACGCGTAGCGCTGATCTCGCTCGGCTACGGCGACGGCTATCCGCGCCTCGCTTCCAATCGCGGCGCGATGCTCATCCGCGGGCAGCGGGCGCCAATCCGTGGGCGCATTTGCATGGATCAGATGATCGTTGAAGTGACCGACATCCCAGACGTTCGCGTTGGCGATGAAGTCGTCGCCATTGGACGGCAGGACGATGGGGAAATCACTGCCGAGGAGGTTGCCGGCTGGGCCGGGACGATCAATTACGAAGTCGTGACGCATTTGCTGCCGCAGGTCGTGCGCGTCTACAAACTCAACGGCTACTATCCGGCCCCGCACGAAGGACTGGAGCAGTGGGCGGCGTATCTGCGGGCGCTGTAGAAGATTGAAAATTGGGAAATTTGGAAATGGACAGATTGGAAATTGAGAGACTAGAGACTGACGACTAACGACTGGGGACTCAACATGGACTTTTTCGATACAGATGCAGGGTATCCAATAGCACAAAAGCCGCCATCACCGGTGCGAATCAGTATGGTGTTTGGCGCGATGGTGGGCGTCACGGCGCTCGCGGGGTTGTTGATCTATCGCGGCGGTTTGCCCGCAGCCGTGGAGACGTTGATTTTCATGCTCTTTATCATCGGCGGGTGGATGATCAGCCTGTCGTTGCACGAATTCGGGCACGCGCTGACCGCCTACTGGGCCGGCGACAAGAGCGTCGCGCAAAAGGGCTACCTGACGCTCAACCCTTTCAAGTACACCCACGTCGCCTACAGTATCGTCCTGCCGCTGGTTTATCTGGCGCTGGGCGGCATCGGCCTGCCGGGCGGCGCGGTCTACATCAACACGGCGGCGATCCCCAGCAGGAGCAAACGTGGACTCACTTCCGCTGCCGGCCTGGCCGCGACGGCGCTGTGCGCCTTCGTCCTGCTGCTGCCGTTCATCACCGGGCTGGCGAGCACCGGTTCGGTTGTCCACCGCGACTTCTGGGCCGGCATCGCCCTGCTTGCCTTCCTCCAACTGACTGGATTGCTTTTCAATCTGCTGCCGATTCCTGGCTTTGACGGGTGGGGGATCCTGGAAGTCCTGCTGCCTGAAGGCGCCGTGCGGATGGCGCATGCCATGTCCGGCTTGACCCTCCTGCTCATCCTGGTGTTCTTTGTGAACGACACTGCCGTCAGCCGGGGGTTCTGGCAGGGGGTGCTGCTCGTGGGCAGTCTGTTCAACCTCAACTTCACATTGGTCGGCGAAGGTCTGCGCCTCTTCCAGTTTTGGAGGAGGTAACGGGGCTTATCCATCCTCCACCCGAATGGAGTATGTAGTGACGACCGAACGGGATATGGAGTAACGCTGTATCGTATGCAAAGTGCTCTCGGATGATGAGACAGGCGTGTTTCTATAAGCCCCCTGCCGCCCTTCCCTGTGGAGAAGGGAATTTTTGTAGGAGATGGGGCGGGCAGCTTTGCCGCTTGCGGGGGAGAAGGGAGTTGGGGGAACGAGAGGGTCATCGCCTATAGCCGACGTATCAATCCATGATGAATCCTTCCCCAAGCCCCCTTTGCCGCCTGACAAGGGTGACTGAATAGACTGGTTGACAATCTCATAAGATGACATATAATTACGACTTACGCAAGCCTGGCTCGAATCAAGCGGCGGAGGATTTGTAGTGACGCCTTCAGGCGTCTCTGAGGAGCTAAGAACGGCTGAAGCCGTCACTACAAACGGAAATTTGCGTAAGTCCTAATAATTTCACTCGTAGCGGGCAATTTTCAGACTACCCGACTCAAGACGATCAGATTCACCGGGAGGGAACAGGAATGACAGAGATGCAGGGCGTTTTCCACGACGGGCATGCCGCATCCCGGTATGGATTCCAGTCCTGACGTCTGCTTCATCATCGCAGGTTATCACAAGGCCGTGGGCATTGCTCACGGCCTTTTTGTTTGTGTGGACGCGGAGCCGCCGGCCCAGGCGTGGACGGGCCCAGGCGGAGACCGGCTCGAGCACTTTCCCATCATTGGCACTATACCCACGCATCACGTTTCACGAGGTCTCTATGTTACAAGTCTCGAAGATCACTAAACACTACGGCGATGTCCTCATTCTGGACAACGTCTCGTTGACGTTGAATCCCGGCGAGCACGTGGGCCTGATCGGGCCGAACGGCTGCGGGAAGACCACGCTGCTGCGCATCATCACCGGGCAGGAAACGGCGGACGGCGGTTCCGTCCACCGCGACCCGCATGACCTGCGCGTGGGCTATCTGGAGCAAGGTCTCACCTACGGCGAGGACGCCACGTTGGATCACCTCCTGCGCGCCGAACAGCGCGCGCTGGAAAGCCTTGAAGAGCACGTCGCGGCGTTGGCGGACGCGCTGGCCTCTGCCCACACTGCGGAGCAAACACAGCCATTCCTGGATGCCTATGGCGAAGCGCTGGCCGAACTGGAGGCGCTGGCAGTGCGGCAGACGCCGGAACATACCGTCAAGGCCATCCTCGCCGGACTGGACCTGGACGACGTACCGCTCAACATGCCCGTGAGCCATCTCAGCGGCGGACAAAAAACGCGCCTCGGCCTGGCGCGGCTGCTCATCCAAAATCCACAGGTGCTCCTGCTCGACGAACCCACCAATCACCTGGACATCGGTGCATTGGAATGGCTCGAAGGCTGGCTGCGGGATTATAAGGGCGCGGCGCTCATCGTCTCCCATGACCGCACTTTCCTCGATAACACCGTCACCCAAATCCTCGACCTTGACCCGCTAACGCATACCATCACCGCGTACCCGGGCAACTATTCGGACTACATCGAAGCGTGGACGCGCCGGCGCGAGAAGCAATGGACGCAGTGGCGCGACGAGCAGGCCGAGATCCGCCGCATGCAGGCCGACATCCACCGCACGAAGATGCAGGCGATGAGCGTCGAGTTGACCACCACCCCCGGCGATCCTCAACCCCGTCGCTATGCAAAAAAAGTCGCCAGGAAAGCAATCTCCCGCGAGAAACGGCTCGAACGTTACCGGGAAAGCGCAGAGCGGGTGGAAAAACCCGCCTCTACCTGGCGGATGAAGCTGGAATTCGTGGACACGCCCCTCAGTGGGCAGAACGTGCTGCGGCTACAAGACGTCTCCGTGGGCTACAACGGCGTTCCCCTGCTCAACGATGTCAACCAGACCTTGCGGCAGGGCGAGCGCGTGGTCCTCATCGGGCCAAACGGCTGCGGCAAGACGACACTGCTGCGCGCTATCATCGGGCAGATCGAGCCGCTCTCCGGCGCAATCCGCCGGGGTGCGAATGTCCAACTCGGTTACTACGCCCAGGAACAGGAGAACCTCGACCTCGACAGCACTCCCTTCGATACACTGCGCCAGGCGGCGGTGATGTCCGACACGGATGTGCGTTCGTTCCTGCATTACTTCCTTTTCGCCGGAGACGACGTCTTCGTGCCGGTGCGCCGCCTGAGCTACGGCGAACGCGCGCGGCTGGTGCTGGCGCGGCTGGTCGCCAGCGGCTGCAACTGCCTGCTGCTGGATGAGCCGATTAACCACCTGGACATTCCCAGCCGTACCAGCTTCGAGCAGGCGATGACGGCTTTCGAGGGCACGGTGCTGGCGGTGGTGCACGACCGATACTTCATCCGCCAGTTTGCCACGGGCGTGTGGGCGGTGGAAGAGGGGACGGTGAAGGGATATGTGGATTGGGAGGATTATCTGCGCAGACACCACCCCTGACAGGCCTGGGAATGACAATGGCCGGTTTTACGTCAGCATCGGCATCCAGATGCCGTGTGCTTTGCCGAATTGAATCGCCGTTTCGTAGCCGGCATCGGCGTGGCGGACGACGCCCAGACCCGGATCGGTGGTGAGGACGCGCTCCAGACGGCGCGCAGCGGCAGGCGTCCCGTCCGCCACGATCACCTGCCCGGCGTGCTGCGAGTAGCCGATGCCTACGCCGCCGCCGTGATGAAAGCTCACCCACGTCGCGCCGCCGACGGCGTTGATGAGCGCGTTCAGGATGGGCCAGTCGGAGATGGCGTCGGAACCGTCGCGCATAGCCTCGGTCTCGCGGTTGGGGCTGGCGACGGAGCCTGCGTCCAGGTGATCGCGCCCGATGACGATGGGCGCCGTGATACGCCCCGTGGCGACGGCCTCATTAAAGGCCAGGCCGGCCTGAGCGCGCTCGCCGTAGCCAAGCCAGCAAATGCGTGAGGGCAATCCCTGCCAGGCGATCTGCTCTTGCGCCATTTTGATCCAGCGGACGAGGTGTTCGTTCTCCGGGAAAAGGCGCAGGATGATACGGTCGGTTTCGTAGATGTCGTTGGGATCGCCGGAGAGCGCCACCCAGCGGAACGGGCCTTTCCCCTCGCAGAACAGCGGGCGGATGTAGGCCGGGACGAAACCGGGGTAGTCGAACGCCTCGCTCAACCCGTGGTCGAAGGCGCGTTGGCGCAGGTTGTTGCCGTAATCGAAGACCACCGCGCCCCGCTTCTGCATCTCGACCATCGCGGCGCAGTGCTCGGTCATCGTGCGGATGGCTTCAGCCTGGTACCGTCGCGGATCGCTCTGCCGCAGCGCCACGGCTTCAGCCAGCGTCATCCCGTTGGGGACGTAGCTCAGCGGGTCGTGCGCCGGCGTCTGGTCCGTGACTACATCGGGGATGATGCCCCGCCGCAGTAGCTCCGGGAACACATCGCCGGCATTGCCGATCAGGCCGACGGAGTACGCTTCGCCCCTGGCGCGATAGTCTTCGAGCGTGCGCAGTGCCGCGTCGAGGTCGTCCATCACGGCGTTGACGTAGCGGTGCTTGAGCCGCCGCTCGGCGCGCCACGGATCGACTTCGACGATGAGGCCCACGCCCTCGTTCATCGTAATTGCCAGCGGTTGTGCCCCGCCCATCTCACCCAATCCGGCGGTCAGCGTGAACTTCCCCTTGAGCGAGGCATGCGGGCCGAAGTGCTGGCGGGCCAGCGCGCCCAATGTCTCATACGTGCCTTGCAGGATGCCCTGCGTGCCGATGTAAATCCACGAGCCGGCCGTCATTTGCCCGTACATGATAAGCCCGGCGCGCTCCCATTGATCGAAATTCTCCTGGGTGGCCCATGCCGGAACGATGTTGGAGTTGGCGATGAGCACGCGCGGTGCGTCCTCGTAGGTCTTGAAGACGGCGACCGGCTTGCCCGACTGCACCAGCAGTGTGTCGTCCACGTCCATTTGTTGCAGTGTCGCCAGGATGGCGTCGAACGCCTCCCAGTTGCGGGCTGCCTTTCCTCGTCCGCCGTAAACGATCAAATTATCGGGATCGCCCGCCACTTCCGGATCGAGGTTGTGCTGGAGCATGCGAAATGGCGCTTCCAGCAGCCAGTTTTTGCAGTGCAGTTGTGTACCCCGTGGGGGATGAACAATACGTTTTGTCATACCAGACCTCCTTGAAAATAGTCACCGAGCACACAGTGAAAAACACAATTTATTTCCTTAGGACTTACGCAAATTTCCGTTTGTAGTGACGGCTTCAGCCGTTCTTAGCTCCTAAGAGACGCCTGAAGGCGTCACTACAAATCCTCCGCCGCTTGATTCGAGCCAGGCTTGCGTAAGTCCTGTCCTAATAGTAGGTTTAGCGCGGATTTTGGTATGCCAGGCGCTCTTGGATGACGAGATAGGCGTGTTCCTACCAGCCCATTCCCCCTGCCTCCCTTCCCTGGGGAAGGGAGGCTTTCTGTAAGGGGTGTGGCAGGCGGCTTCGCCGTCTGCCACACCCCCGCTTTTTCGCCCCCTTCTCCTCCGCTGGCGGGGGAGAAGGGGGTTGGGGGATGAGAGGGTCATCACCTATGGCCGAAGTGTCAATATCTTATGCACCATCCCCAAAGTCCCGTTCGCAATCTGGCAAAGGCGGCTGAATAGTTACTCCTGAAGAACCTATTTGTATTCTGTTGGGGATGAAAAAAGCTGGCGCACATGAATGTGCCCAGCTTATCCAGTCAAAGAGCGTCGTTGAGGAGTTTACAGCAAGGGCACAAGCGACTGGACGGCGCGGTGCATTTCCAGGAATACCAGGCCGAGTTTGGCATTTTGATGAGCCAATACCGTGAGCACCGCTTCCTCGCCAACGGACATAAGAATGACGTAGCCTTTATCCCCTTTGATGTAAACCTGCTCCAGCGCACCCCGCCGCAGTTCACCGGCGATACGCTCACCTAACGACAGCATGGCCGCCGACATGGCCGAGACGCGGTCTTCTTCCGAACCGGCGGGCAGCGCCGAGGCGATGATCAAGCCATCGACGCTGACAATGGCCGAAGCCTCGATATCCGTGGTGCCGGCTTGGAGCGCATACAATGCTTCTGTGAGACGTTCTGTGCGGGATACGGTCATAGTCCCCTCCTGGGAAAAAAGTCAAGAGTCCAAAGCCAATAGTACCACAAGTACAATGGCCTGTCAATTTGACATGCGGCCTTTTGAACTTACAATCGGGCGCTATGACGATGACGGATCAAACGGCGCTCAGGGGGAATCCTTCCTTCGTGTGGCGTGCCGGACAAGAGCGGCGTCTGGCGATGGTACGGCAATACGCCCCTCTGGAAGGACGGCGTGTGCTAGACGTGGGCTGTGGGTTGGGGATGTACACCTCGGCCTTCCTGCGCTATACGCCGGATGTTTTCGGTATCGAGATTGAGGCCGACCGGGCGCGCGAGGCCCGGGCACGGGCGAAGGGTGCGGCTCGTGCAGTGGGGGAGAGACTGCCGTTTGCCGATAACGTCTTTGACGTGGTCTTCTCGCACGAGGTGCTAGAGCATGTGGCGGACGATCGCCGCTGCGCGCAGGAGATGGTTCGTGTGACCCGCCCCGGCGGGCGCATTGTGATCTTCGTGCCCAACCGGGCCTATTTCTTCGAGACGCACGGCATCTACTGGCGCGGGGTCTATCACTTCGGCAACAAGCCACTGGTCAACTGGCTGCCCGATGCGCTGCGCCATCGTCTCGCGCCGCACGTGCGCGCTTACAGCGGGCGCGCCCTGCGACGGTTGTTCGTCGGTCAACCGGTGCGCGTCGTCGTCCACACGCAGATTTACCCGGGGTACGATAACATCGTCGCCCGCCTGCCGCGTGTGGGGCGTTTCTTGCAACAGATGACGTATGCGCTGGAGCATACGCCGTTGCGTTTCTGCGGATTATCGCATTTCCTGGTGGTCGAAGTGCTGGGAAAGCCGGTGGAGGGAGCTTAGGAATGGCGCCATACAATGCAGAGTTTGCCCACGTATACGATCTGTACTGGGGTGGATGGGCGAAGCATGTTGCCCCTCGTATCTGGGCTTTCTACGAGAGTACGTCGCCAGAACCCATCAACAAAACCGCACTGGACGTGTGCTGCGGGACGGGACAACTGGCTCTGTATCTCCTGGAACACGGCTACAATGTCACCGGCCTGGATTTTTCTCCGGCAATGCTACGCTATGCGATTGAAAAAGCACAACCGTACATCGACGCCGGGCGCGCGCGCTTCGTGGAGGGGGATGCCGCCGACTTTATGCTGGATGGGCCGTTCGGACTGGCGATTTCGACTTATGATGCGCTCAACCACTTGCCCGATATGGCAGCACTGCGGGGCTGTTTTCGTTCCGTTGGCGCAGTTTTGTCGGCCGGGGGGCGGTTCATCTTTGACCTTAACACGCGACGCGGGTTGCAGCACTGGGCGGGCGCGAGCGTACAAATGACCGACGATCTGGCGTTGTTTACCCGCGGCGTGTGGGTGGAAGAACAGAACCGCGCCTACACTCAGATTTCGGGATTCTTGCGCCGGGAGAATGGACTCTACGACCGTTTCGATCAAACCGCGTTCAACACGCTGTTCGAGATGTCTGCCGTCCACACGGCGCTGTTGGATGCCGGCTTCCGCAGCGCCTATGGCGCACGTTTGGACGATCTGGCGATGCCGCTTGACGATCTGGAAGCCGAACCGCGGGTGTTTTTTGTTGCTGAGAAATAGGAGGAGATGATGCCTTTACGTAAAGCTGTGCGCGAAAGCGCCTTCAACCTGACCCGGCGTGATCTGGCGATCTTTCTGGAAGAGCATGAGGATGATCTGATGCAGATTTTCCGCGAAGAGATGCAACACCTGGATAGCGAGCTGCCCGAGGAGGCGATGTTCATCGACCTCAATCTGGTGGGCATCGGGGATATGATTCTCAGAGCGGCCCTGCACGCCATACGACGCTTTCTGCTCGAGGTGCCGCAGAAGCCGCACCCGGCGGCAGCCGAGGTGCAGCCTGTAGAAACCGTCCCCTTCTGGCGTCGTCAATCCCAGTAGGGCGTTAAGGTGGCATCCACGCCGTATCTCACCGGCCAGGTGATCTCGATTTTGGAACGTACCCTCCGCTCTTCAGTCCACTGATACGGAACCTCTTGCTTCTTAGCGCGCCGTTCGCTTGCCGCCGCCGGCCACGTCGGCCTTCATCAATGCTTGCACTTCGGCCTTGTCGATGATAGGCAGGTCGAACAGCAGCGTCTGCTTGAGGCGCGTGGCGGCATCACCCACGAGGATGCCTTTCGCCAGGCCGTCGGCGTTGAAACCGGCGGTGAGCAGGCCGTAATAGAAGCCGGCGTTCCATGTATCGCCGCCGCCCAGCCGGTCCCATAGAGTGATGGGTTTGACGGCGGGTGAACGGAAGAAATTGCCGTCCGCGTCCGCCGCTGCCGATTCCCAGCGATGTTGCTCGAAGCTGTCGGGGTAGCGGATGGTGATGGCGACGATTTTGGTGTTGAAGCGCGCGCCTACCTCGGCGGCGAAAGCGCGCAGATCCTCGTCCTGGAGGGGGCCGATGTCGCCGTCATCGATCTGCCGGGCGCTATATGGCCCACAACCCATCCCGTAGAGCTGCGCCATATCCTCGATGGTCGTTACCAGCACGTCGACGTGATCCGTGACCAGCGGCGTGAGCACGGCTTGCGCCTGTTCCACCGACCAGAGGGTGGCGCGATAGTTGAAGTCCATCCCCACCCAACATTCTGCAGGTTTGTCGGCCATCGCTTCCTCGAAGGCCGCCAGCAGGTAATTGCGCGCGTACTTGCTGTGCGCCGCCAGTCCAAAGGTGATGCCCGACGTGTGAAAGAGCCGGCAGTCTTTGAGCGCCGCTGGCCAATCCACCATCCCGGCGTCAAGCCTGGAGGCGGCGGAGAACATGCGCTGGTAGATGCCGCTGTCGCGGCGCGGCGTGCGCCCGATCTCGTAGATGAAGCGCCCGATGGGTTCGGTTTTCGGCGCCCAGACGAAATGATCGGTGTTGACGCCGTTTTCGCGGGCAATGTTGCGTAGCATCCGCCCGTAAGGGTTGTCGGGCACGCGGGTGATGTAGCTCGATGGGATACCCAAACGGGACAGGCCTAGCGCCAGCGTGTATTCACTGCCCGCCATCGAGAGGTGGACCTGGCGCGTGCGCTCCGGGCGTTCGCCGTCGGCGGGAGTGTCGCGCACCATCGTCTCTCCGAAGGTGACGAAGGCCGGGCCGCGCCCGGCAAAGTGGCCGAGATCGTCTTGGGTAATGTCGTATTTCAATGCGTATGGCATGGTTCCTCCAGAATGTGACACGGATCGCTATGTGTCAGTGCTCGTATGCGAGAGGTATCGATTCAGGCCAGGTAACTATTCAGCCACCCTTGCCAGGTGGCGAACGGGACTTTGGAGAGGGCACATAATAGGTTACCCCGGCAGATGATGACCCTCTCATCCCCCAGCCCCCTCCTCCCCCGCAAGCGAGAAAGAAGGGGGCAAAAGGGGGGGGCGGGCGGCTTCGCCGCCCGCCACCTGGCAAGGCGGTTGAATAGTTACGAGTTCCACATATTAGCGTTGAGTTCTCTGATCTGTTTCAACAACCGTTCCAGCCGTTTCACTTTTTGCAACCGGGGATAGGTTTGCGTGACCATCGCCGTATACTGCTTGAACCAGTATTGAAAGTCCTCGAAGCGGCCATAATGGGCTATAGCCTGGGCTTTGTGGAAGTGCCACGGCTTTATGCCGGCGTAGTGCGTACCGAACAGCACGGCCAGGTAGGGATAGCCGCTGAACCCGCAGAAACGGATGTCCACGTTGGTCCATTGTCCCGACCAACGCATGGTGAGGTACTGCATGTCGGGCCACTCGAACAAGTCGCCGATGTAACGCCGAATTTCAGGCCGTTGCAGGTCGGCTTCGATCGCTATGAACTCGGCCATGGAGGGCCGCACGACAAGCAACGCGGTGTTCACGCCCATGTTGGTGGGATCATCCTTGACGCGGTCGGTGATGGCCGACGGGATAGGCTGTCCGTGCGAGCAGAGGGGATTGTAGGCTTCGTGCCAGCGCCATGTGCCCTCGGTCGCCACGCTCGGCGGGATGATGTATTTCCCGTCGTCATCGTAATCCACGAAGTGCGCCTTGGACTCGTTGAGGATGCCCGCCGGCGCGTTGAGCGTGAACAGGTGATCGTAGTGCTTGATGGGCAGCACGTCGGCATCGAGCGCCACGAGCTTCTCGTAGGATGGCCCCAGGTCGCCATCCGCGCCGAGCCGGAGCATGTGCATTCGTGTGAAGACGTAGGGGATGTACTGCCGCGCCTGTCGTCGCTTGTAGGGGATGAAGAGCGGCTCGACCTCGACGACATGGTCGAACAACAAGTCCAGCGCATAGCGGGCTTCCGCCGTGATCTCCGGCGTCACCATGCAGATCAGGTCGGCGCGGGTGTTCTGGCAGCGCAGGCCGTATGCTAACGTCAGCACGCCGGGCAGGTAGCTGTCGTTGCGCATCAACAGCGTGACGTAGGCGAAACGCGCCGAGCCGTCGGCGCGTTTCATGGTATCAGGTGCAGAATAAGGGGAGACCATAAAGCGCGCGGGCTTAAGCAGGCACTTCCAGTTGTTGGAGTCGCTCGTTGAGCCATAAGTTAACCAGAGTTTCAGTGGACAGCCCTTGACGCCTGGCAACACTCGCTAATTGGTGCGCAACATTCTGTTCCAAAGGTACTAAAATAACCCGCCGACCAAGGCTTACTTCAAAGTGTACTTCGCTAGTCTGGTCCCAGTAATCACTCAAATCGTGCGTATCCCAGAAATCGCCTGCTGCTTCGATACTTTCAAACGCCTCAGGTAGGGGGTCTCGCCGTTTACTTTTTGTGTTCATATTGTCTACGATCCTTCTGTGCCATATCCAGCGCGCTGATAATCGGCGCTTCACCTGTTGTCTTGTGAACCAAAGAAAACGATCAAGTAACGGCCTGTGTCGGTTTGTCCCAATGCTACATATAAATCCTCACCACGTATCTTGCCACGTTCGATACGACGATACATCGGCTGTCCATCAAAGACTTGTTCTACTTCTTCGGGAACGGCATGATGCTTTCAATCCAGTTTGTCTATGATGTCGGGAAGCCAAATAATGTCTTTGATTTGCATGATTATGATCCCTTTGTCTTCATTGTATCATAACCTTTGCTCTGTTCAATTGTCATACAGAGAAATTTCATTGTCGCGGCAACGTCAGCCGATAGAAATCGCCGCCTGCCGCCGGCATGACGCGGAAGCGCTCTCGCAACCCGGGATAGACCTGATCCACGAAGACCGGACGCCCGGCGCGCACGGCATCGGTCATTTCTTCCAGCAGGCTAGCGGCAATCAGGTTGTTGCTGCCATACGGCGTGGCTTCTTTGATGACGATGTTGGGACGCCGTTTCTCCACGTGCGCCAGGTAGTACATCGTGTACAAGGCGCGCCAGTTCATCACCACGAACGCATCTTCCGGCAATAGAGACAGGCACATGGTATAAATCAGGCGCGGCTCTTTCAGGTTTTCGAGCGGGTAAGGATACGTCTCCTGCACAAAAGTCCCTTTGCCGGCCCAAAGCGCCTCCCAGCGCGGGCCGGCGTAGGGTGTGACGACGATCATCACGCTCAACACCATGATCACCGGATAAAGATAACGCCGCCAGCGTTGGCGCCGGGTCGCCGGCCGAACCGTCCATTCCAACATCCGTCCAATCCCCACGCCGATTGCTGTGGCGATGCCGATATAGGTGGCGAGATAAAACACATATTGATCCCCTGGACGGTAGTTGAGGATGAATATCAACATCACCAGGTAATTCAGGGCCATGAAGACGCCCAGGCTCAAGGTGGGAGCAGTGGGGATGGACTTGATGAACGCCTGGACGCGCGTCTTGGTGTCGTCGAGTTCGGGGTTCCCGGCGCTTTTGGCGAGTTGCCGCGCGGCGTGACGAATCTCGCCCAGGCCAATCACGGCAAGCCCGATCATCCCCAGCGAAAACTCCTGACTCAGGACACGGGTGAAGTAGTCGCTGATCGCCACGGCGAAACTGCTGTCTTCCGGGAACATCACACTACGCCATTGCAGGCTGGAGATGGTCAACCACCAGTGTTCAAAAACGCCGTCGATGTCGCCGGATTGCAATCCCCAGATCGAACGCGAGGGATATAACATCACCTGGATGAAGCTGGATGGCGGGTTGTGCAGGTCAAGCAGCACGAACGTCAGGAAATAGAAGCCCAGCCCGGCAGCGAACCCCACGGCGGCAGCCTTCAAGCAGGGCCAGATTTGCGCTTTGGGCTGGAAGGCCAGCACCCCCAGGACGAACGCGAGGGCAGACGGGGCTATCAACGCCGCCGAGGCGTGGACGCCCAGCGCTAGACACGTCAGCGCCGTAGCCCATGCCAGTGCGCGGCGGCGTGCCAGCGGCTCGCTTTGCCAATGGGCCAACAGCAGCAGCACCGTTATCAGCAGCGCCATCCCCGGCGTGTAGACTTCGGCGATGATCGCCTGCGACCAGAAGGTGTACGACAGCGCCAGCGCGATACTGCCCAACGCCGCCCCTAGGCGGCGGGGGGTGAAGAAGCGGATCAGCAGGTAGACGCCACCCACCGTCCACGCCGCGCACAGCGCCGAAACCAGGTTGACGCGCCAGGCAGGGGAGGCAAGCGGCAGAAATCCCACCAAGCGCGCCAGCAACAGGTACACGGGATAGCCCGTGGAATGGGTCGTCCCCAGGGTGTAAGCGAGCGTCTGAAATTCGGCGCTGTCGCCGTAGAGCACGTCTGGCGCCAGCGTCCGCACGTAGAGCGCCAGGGCAAAAATGCCGATCAGGCCGGCCAGCCAGTAGTCTTTGCGATCAGGATGTGTGGTTGTCATCAGTCGTTAGTCGGGTAGTAAAAGCTGGAACGTTCGAGCATTCCCGCGCTCGAACATTCCAACTGGAGGCAAATCACAACCGTTGTTTGCTCAACGCCAGCGGCGATTCCGCCGCCTGCGAAAAAGGCCGCAGGCGCACGCGGTAGCGCGTCTCGACCGGTTTGAGTTGATACTCCGGCCGGCGTCCCGGCCCGCAGCTCGCGCTCCCCAGCCCGGATTGCGCATAATCCAGGTTGAGCGTGATGTCGTTGCGGCGATGCAACTCGTAAGTATGCATCGCCACGGTCAAGTCCCGGGTGGTGTAGTGATGCGCGCTCACTTCCAGCCACGGCGATCCCACAGCCAACAGGCCCACGCCCACGGCGTTCGTCAAGGCGACCCAGCGCACTTCGGTCTTGTTGCCGTTTTCTTCGGGGACGATGTACGGCACATACTGTTCATCCACCGTGCCGCTGTAGATGCCCACCTGCGCGCCGTAGTTCCGGTCGACATAGTTCTCGTGCGGGCCGCGCCCGTACCAGGTGAACTGCTCGTAGCCGCCCGGCAGCGTCATCTGCAGGCCGATGCGCGGCAGGAACGGCAAACCGGGAACTTCCGGGACAACGTGGTGCTCGATGATCACATCTCCACTGCCGTAAATCGTGTAAGTATACGTGCACGCGAATCGCGCCGGCGCTTTGGCTTCCGGGGCGCCCATCTGCCGCTGGAAGAGCGCCGCTTCGAATTCGGGGCGGACTTTGTCCGGCGCAGTCTCTTTAAGGAAGTGATAGAGGCCGGCCATCAATTCCGGGAGCCGGTTCTCCGGCACAAAGTGGCCGAGCAGTCCTTTGATCTTGGCCGCTTTGATCGTTCCGGGCAGACTGTCGTAGGGGATGTGGATAGAGGCGCAGAAAGCACGCAAGGTCTCCTTGTCCAGGGACCATGAGAGGAACTGGCCCAGCATTTCCGGTTGCTGCTCCGGGCCAGGCGCGATGGGAACGGCGAAGTCTGCGCCGGGTGTGCACACCGAATGGACCACGATTTCGACGGCCTGCGGCGTGGGCTGTTTTACCGTCACCGCCGTGACGTGTTCTACGAGTTGATCCAGTCCAACTTCACGCCAGCGCTGCGCCGCGCGCTCCTCACCCCATGAGTTGAGATCGTTCTCGGTTGGCGCGCGCCAGAAGTTGGATTGCGGACCGTGCACGAGCAGATCATGCCCCTGATATTGTAGTGACGCCACCGTTCCGGCCTGTTTGTCGAAGACCAGGCGAAAATTCCGTCCCGCGACTCCGGCTCGCGCGTCGGATTCGGTCATGGTCAGGGCCGGCAGCGTTGCTATCGCCACCGGTTTTACCTCAGACGTGGGAAAGGGGACGACGAACTGCGCCCAGCCAACTTCGTGCCCGGCCTCGGCCCAGGGGGTGGCTTCCGCCAGCGTGAAGCTGAGGGTGAGGTGATATTCCGCTCCCACTCCCTCTGTTTTCCCTCCGCGGAGGGGAGAAACAGGGGTGGAGAAGGGGATCGTCACGATCTCACGTCCGCCGGGCGGCGTGCTCATGCGGGGGAGTCGGCCGTGCTGCACGATCTGTCCATCCTTTTGTAGCGTCCAGGTGATGTCCAGGTGACTCAGATCGGAGAAGTCGTAGCGGTTGATGACTTCCACTTTTCCCGCCAACACGTCTACCGCCGCGACCCGCACCGGTTGGTAGACCTTCTTCACTTCCCACAACGCCGGGTGAATCGTGCGGTCGGGGAAGACCAGGCCGTTGATGCAGAAGCTCCCGTCGTTGGGGACGTCGCCGAAGTCGCCGCCGTAGGCGAACCATTCCTCCCCGGTTTCCCCCTCAACGGGGGTGACGGAAGAAGAGGAAGCGGGGGGAGAAGTACGCCGCAGTCCCTGATCCACCCAGTCCCACACGAACGCGCCGCGCACCCGGGGATACTTCTCGATGGTCTCCCAATACTCCTTCAGGTTACCGGGGCTGTTGCCCATTGCGTGCGCATATTCGCAGAGGATGAAGGGCCGTGTTTCGCCCGGCGCTTCGGCCAGCGCCGCCAGGCGCTCCAGCGAGGGGTACATCGTGCTGATCATGTCCACGTAAGGCTCATCACCGGCCGATTCGTAATGCACCGGGCGCGTCGGATCGTTCGCGTGGATCCAGGCCGCCATCGCCGCGTGGTTCGGCCCGTGTCCGGACTCGTTGCCGAGCGACCAGATCACGACGCTGGGATGATTCTTATCGCGCTCGACCATGCGGCTGCCGCGCTCCAGGAACGCCGTCTGCCACACCGGATCGCGGGTCGGCTCGTCCCAGACGCCGTGGGTTTCCAGGTTAGCCTCGTCGATCAGGTACAGGCCGTATTGATCGCACAGATCGTACCAGCGGGGATCATTGGGGTAGTGGGAGGTGCGCACCGCGTTGATGTTGAAGCGCTTCATCAGCAGGATGTCTTCGAGCATCGACTCGCCGCCGACCGTGTGCCCGGTGTCGGGGTGATGTTCGTGACGGTTGACGCCGTGGAAATAGACCGGCGCGCCGTTGATGAGGATTTTGCCGTCCTCGATTTCGACCTTACGGAAGCCGACGTGGCAGCGTTCGACTTCGAGCACGGTTTCCTCAGCATCCCTGAGGGTGAGCAGCAGCGTGTACAGGTTGGGGTGTTCCGCCGACCATTTAAGAGGGTTGGAGACGGGAAGGACGAAGGAAATTGAAGATGAAGATTGAAGATCGGAAATTGAAGATCGAGATTGTACGACGCATTGGTTCTGCGCATCGTAGAGCTGTACTTCGACCGTGTAGCCGTCCAGAGCCACGGCTTCATAAGCGTGGATATCGGCACGGATGTTGAGAACGGCGTCCCGATAGTCCGCGTCCAATTCGGTCACGGCCCAGAAGTCGCGGATGTGGACAGGGGGCGCGGCGAAGAGGTACACGTCGCGGTAGATGCCGCTCAAGCGCCAGAAGTCTTGATCTTCGAGGTAACTGCCGTCAGACCAGCGGTAGACGCGCGCAGCAAGCGTGTTCTCGCCGGGGCGCAGGTACGGTGTGAGGTTGAACTCTGCCGGCAGACGGCTGTCCTGGCTATAGCCCACGACCTTTCCGTTGACCCAGAGGTAGAACGCCGAATCCACGCCGTCGAAGACGATGAACACCTGCTTGCCGGCCCAGTCTTCGGGAAGGATGAAAGAGGTACGGTAGCAGCCGACGGGGTTATGATCCTTGGGAACTTCTGGCATATAGTCGGGGCAGAACGGGTACTGGACGTTGGTGTACATCGGTACGTCATAGCCTTGTAGTTGCCAGTTGCCCGGCACGGCGATCATGTCCCAGCCATCGTCGTTGAAGGGCTCGACGTAAAAATCCTCCGGCGCGGAGGCCGGATTCGGCGCCCCTTTGAACTGCCAGTCACCGTTGAGCAATTGGAAGTGAGTGCACGCACGACGGTCGCCGTTCAGCGCAGTTGGGACATCCTGATAGGGTAACAAGGTAGCGTGGGCGGGTTCTTTGTTCTGCCCGACCATCTGGGGGTTTTCCCAATCGTTTGGCATAAGTCTGTTCTCCTCGTATAAAATAGCCCCAGAGGGCACAGAGTTCACAGAGAGAAAAAAAGAAATCTCCACGTACACTGCGTACTCTGCGGTGAAAATGCTGACAGCTTGCGCTCCATCACGCCAGATTCAACACACCGCTGAGGTTCAGTTCGGCGGCGCGATGACATTTGACGTAGTGCCCGGGGCTGATTTCATCGAATGACGGCTCTTCCGTCTTGCAGATGTCCGTGGCGTAGGTGCAGCGCGGGTGGAAATAGCATCCCGACGGCGGGTTGGCCGGGTTCGCCACTTCGCCGGTGAGGAGGATGCGCTTCTCGCGCGGCGTAGGGTCGGGACGGGGAATGGCCGACATCAACGCTTCGGTGTAAGGGTGTTTGGGCGTCATAAACAATTCGTGCGTCATCGCCATCTCGACCATCTTCCCCACATACATCACTGCCACCCGCTCGCTGATGTGGGCGACGACGCTCAAGTCGTGGGCCACAAACAGATAGGTCAGTCCCATTTCTTCCTGAAGTTCCTGGAGCAGATTGAGGATTTGCGCCTGCACCGACACGTCGAGCGCGGAGACCGGTTCATCACACACTAAAAACTTGGGATGCGGGGCCAGCGCGCGAGCCAGGCCGATGCGCTGGCGCTGTCCACCGCTGAAGGCATGCGGATAGCGCCGCATGTATTCCGGGCGCAGACCAACCAGACGCAGCATTTCCGCCACGCGATCCTCCAGTTCCTTGCCTTGTGCGAGGTTCATCGCCCGCAGCGGCGCTCCGACGATGTCCAACAGCGTCATGCGGGGGTTGAGGGAGGCATAGGGGTCCTGGAAGATCATCCGCATGTTGCGGCGCACTTGCACCAGTTGCTCGTTCTCCAACGCGCTGACATTGACCCGCCCCATGTGCGGGTCTTGAAACCATACTTCACCGCTGGAAGGCACAATGGCCTTCAGGATGCAACGCCCGGTGGTGGTTTTCCCGCATCCGCTTTCTCCGACCAGCCCTAGCGTCTCCCCTTCGTTGACGTAGAAGTCGACGCCATCCACCGCTTTGACGTGGCCGACGACTCGTTTGAAGAACCCGCGCTGGATAGGAAAGTACTTCTTGAGCGCCTTGACTTCTAATAATGGCGGCTGGACCGGCTGCCCGGCCTGCCTGGGAGGTTCATTGGGGATATTGATTTGATCGGTCATAGCATGGTATCCTTAATTTGTTTGGACATGTGAGGAACGGGAAGTATACAGGTGACACCTGACGGTATGGCCTGGTTCCATTTCAACGACAGCGGGCACTGCCTGGTCACACACACCCTGCATAAACTGGGGGCAGCGGGGATGGAAAGAACATCCCGGCAGTACACTGTAGGGATCGGGCACCATGCCCTTGATCGTCTCCAGCCGCTTCTTCTTGCCGACGCGCGCCATCACGTCGTCAAGCTGCGGAATAGACCTGAGCAACGCCTGCGTGTAAGGGTGCATAGGGTTTCTGAAGATGGACGTGACATCGGTCTGCTCGACGATTTTGCCCATATACATCACCGCAACTTCGTCGGCCATCTCGGCGATGACTCCCAGATTGTGGGTGATGTACATAATCGCCATGTTGTATTCCCGCTGCAAATCCCGCATCAGATCGAGGATTTGGGCCTCGGTCGTCACGTCCAACGCCGTCGTCGGCTCGTCGGCGATGAGCAAGTTGGGATTGCAGCTCAACGCCATAGCGATCACGGCGCGCTGACGCATGCCTCCGCTCAACTGAAAGGGATAGGTATCCACAATCTGGTCGGCGTTGGGCAGCTTGACGCGGGTCAGAATATCGATGGCGCGCTCACGGGCTTCGGCCTTGCTCACCTGCTGATGCAGGATGATGGCCTCCATGATCTGCGCCCCCACGGTACGCACGGGGAGCATGGCGGCCATCGGCTCCTGGAAGACCATCGAAATCTGGTTGCCCCGGATGGCGCGCATTTCACGGCTGTTGGGCTTGAGTTTGGTGATCTCGATGATATTCGCGGTCGATGTTGATTCCGTCTTGTGGATGGTTCGATAATAGGTGATCTCCCCTTCCTCGATGCGACCTGGGGAAGGGACTAACTGCATCAGCGAAAGCGCGGTGATGCTCTTACCACAGCCGCTTTCCCCCACGATGCCTAACGTGCGTCCCGGTTTGATCACCAGATCGACGCCATCCACCGCCCGGACGATGCCCTCGGCCAGGTAGAAATAGGTGTGTAGATTTTTGATTTCGGCAAGCACATGATCCGACGACATAGCGCCTCCTAGCTCACGTAGGGGTCTGCGGCATCACGCAAGCCGTCGCCCAAAAAGTTGAACATCAGCACGGCAAGCACCACCACCGGCACCGGCCAAAGAATCCACGGGTAGTGGGCCACGTTCATAATATCCTGGGCATCCTGTAACATCACGCCCCAACTGATGGTCGGCGGGTTCAGGCCGATCCCCAGGAAACTCAACGATGTCTCGCCGAGGATCATCCCGGGCAGCGACCCGGTGAGCGAAACGATGATGTAGCTGGCGAAGCCGGGGATCATGTAGCGGGCGATGATCGCCGCTTCGCTCTCCCCGTCCAACCGGGCTGCCAACACGAAATCTTCCTCGCGCATACTGAGCAGCCGTCCGCGCACACTCCGCGCCAGGCCCGTCCATCCCAGGATGGAAAGGATCAGCGTGGTGGCAAAGTAGATGCGTAATTGTGGCCATTCGCGCGGCAGCGCCGCCGCCAGGGCCATCCACAGCGGAATCGTGGGGAGCGTGGTGATCACCTCGATGATCCGCTGGATGATTTCATCAACGACGCCGCCGAAGAACCCCGAAATGCCGCCCAGGATCAGCCCCAGGACGAAGCTGATGGCAATCCCGACCAACCCGACGCTCAATGAGATACGCCCTCCATAGAAAATGCGCGACAATACGTCACGTCCGATGGTGTCGGTTCCCAAGATGAAGAGCGGCATGGCGTCCTCGCCCCCGCTGACGCCAAAGAGATGGATATCGCTCTTGAACAACCCCCAGAACTTGTAAGGGTCGCCGTGAACGAAGAATCCAATCGGGTAGATGATACTCGTGTCTTCCTGGTAGACCGGTCTGAATGTGACCGGGTCACGCCCCATCTTCACGCCATAGATGAACGGCGTATGAAATCCGCCTTGTGTATCGCGGATATGGATCGCCGTTGGGGGGTAGGCCAGATATTGTTTGAAGCGCCGCAAGGGATCGTGGGGGCTGACAAATTCGGCAAAGATAGCGATAAAGTACAGGATTGCCAGAACCACCATCGCCATCTGAGCCAGCTTATGACGCTTGAACTTCCACCATACCAGTTGCCATTGCCCGGCCCGGTAGAACTCTTCTTCCTGCCCGGCCTGGGCCTGACGTCGTTTCTGGCGCCCCAATTGCTTTTTTTGTGCGGTTTTCTTGCTCATGCGCCCTCCACACCGCCGAAGCGGATGCGTGGATCCGATACGGCCAACATAATGTCAGAGAAGATCGCGCTGATGGCGGTTAAGGCGCCGGTAATCAAGATATAAGCGCCGGCCATATACATATCCTGTTGTCTCAACGCGGCGTACAACGCCGGGCCGGCGGTGGGGAGATTGAGAACGATCTCCAGGATGATGCCACCGGAGAAAAGCCACGGCAATAGCCACATCAAACCGCTGATGATCGGGTTGATGGCCAGGCGCACGGGGTAGCGCATAATGACCTGAAATTCAGACAGCCCTTTGGCGCGCGCTACCGTCACGTATGGCTTACGCAGCTCGTCCAGCATCATCGCGCGCATGGTGCGGATTGTGCCGGCGACGCCGCCGGTGCCGAGGAGAATGATGGGGAGCCACACATGCTTTAACAGATCTACAAACTTGCCCCAACTCCACGGTTGGATCATATATTCCGGTGAAAACAGCCCGCCGGCGCGGATGCCGAACTTCGTCAGAGCGAGGTACATAATGATCATAGCCAGGAAGAACGCGGGAACGGCCAATCCCACGAAGGTCAGGAAGGTGATCACATAGTCGGCTAACGAGTATTGCTTTACGGCGGCGAAGATACCGATAGGGATCGCCACCACCCAGGTAAAGATGGCCGAGGCCAGGGCGATGGCAAAAGTATATCCCATGCGTTCCATAATGACCTGTCCCACGGGTTTTTCAAAGGTGTATGAATATCCAAAGTCGAACTTGGTGATGATATTGCTGATCCAGAGCAGATACCGCTGGTACATCGGCTTGTCCATCCCATATTGTCTCATCAGGGCATTGGCCTGCGCCTCGCTGACCGCTACCCCGCTGGCCTGTAGACGCTGTAACTGTAACGTCACAATATCTCCAGGGGGAAGTTGGATGATGATAAAAGCCAGGATTGAAATCAGCAGCAATTGGGGTATCACACGAATGATACGCTGAATGATATAGGACAGCATAAGAATTCACCTCCTATGCACATAGAACCACAAATTTTCGACCTGTGCCTTTGGCTTCACATGCAATCAGCCGATGCAGTGAATGAAGCAGACGCGGGCCAGTCTCCTGACGGCGCGCTCGTGCTCAAGCCCAAACCGGGCTGCTGGCTTTGAACCAGCAGCCCGGCAGCATATTCACGGGAGCTTTATGCCCGTTGCCCCCCTTCGTAGAAGAAGGCGCACGGATGGTAGGTGTTGATGCCGTAGGTGTCCCAGCCGATGGGGACTCTCGGGCGCGGCATGTTGCGCATGTTCTTGTTGTACATCACCGGGCAGGGGCTTTCGAGGACGATGCCGATGGCCAGGGGTTTATCGGCCAGGTAATCGAAGATCTTTTGGCCGATCGCGATGCGCTCGTCATCGTCAATGACCAGCCGCATCTCGTCAACCCAGGCGTACAGTTGCTGGATCTCCTCCGGCGGCGCAATGATGCCCTCCGCTTCCTTGTCCACGGCGGTGTACCAGGTTTGCCAGGCACAAGAAACGCCACCCTGTTGACAATCTGCAGTGGGTATATACCACTGCATCTGGATCGGCAGGAGCATATCGGTGCAGCGGTCGGCGTGCCAGAGGCCGCACTCCACCTGGTTGGCCGTCATCCGCTCATTGTACAGCGACTCATCGATCTCTTTGGTCGTTGCATTGATGCCGATCTCGCGCCAGTAGGTGCAGATCATCTCGCAGAACTCGGCGGTCGAAGCGCCCACACGGATGCCCGCTTGCTCAATTAAGTAGCTCAGAGGCTTGCCGTCGGGACGCACGCGGATGCCGTCACTGCCCTTCTTCAGTCCCATCTCGTCCAACAGTTGGTTCGCCAGATCGGGGTCATACTGCGCCCACGCCGTACCGTACTTCTCTTTGTAATAACTGGAGTTAGGCATAGGAGCCATCTGACCCACGCGGGCCATACCGTAGAAGAGGCTCTCGTTGATCTCATCGCGGTCGATGGCGACCGAGAGCGCGCGGGTCCAGTTGGGATGGTTGACGATCTCTTCCAGCACCGGATCATTGGGCAGTGTGCGACGGGGGTAGAGGGTGTAGCGGTCGGTCATACAAGAGAGATAGTCGCCCACGACGTACTTGCCGTTGTCCTCGTTCTCCTTGTACAGGGGATATTTGGCGATGGTCACGTCGTGCATCCCTACCCAGTCCAACTCACCGCCGATCAGTTTCAGTTCCATGGTCTGGGTGTCGGCCATGTAGTCCAGGCGCAGCGTGTCGATGTAGGGGAGCTGGTTGCCCACCAGGTCAACCTTCCAGTAGTAAGGGTTGCGTTCGAAGAGGATAAGTCCCTCTGCCGGATATTCTTTCGGAATCCAGGCCGCCAGCGTCGGGAAGTCCTTGGCCCAATCTGGGAACTGCCAGATGTTCAAACCCCACTGGTTGCAGAAACGGTTGGTCACTTGCTGCCACGTCTCCATCCCCCACTCGGCCATCAGCTTGTTGATGGCATCCTGCCCGGCATAGTCAGGGTGGTAGTTCTTCAGGAAGTGCGCCGGCATGAAGGGGCCTTCCTGCGGATAGCCGCCCATGTTACGGGTAAGGATGTGAGGGAAGAGGCCAAACGTGTAATCGAACGTGCAGCGGAACGTGTAATCGTCAAGGATTTCGAGATTGCATTTTTGGTTCTGGATGCCATTGAACGGATTGGCGATCCATCCCAGGTCTTCAACCGTGGCCCATTTGTTCCACCAGAAATCGACATCCGCGGTGGTCAACGGCTCCCCATCCGACCAGCGCATGCCTTTGCGCATGTGGAATGTGTAAGTCGTGCCATCGTCCGAGGCTTCCCAGCTCTCGATCATGTTGGGGACGAGCGTGCGGAAGTCCGCGTCCGAGTATTGCACCACCCGGTCGGCTAACCAGTCGTAAGTATCGGTCGACCAGACGGTGTCGAAGTGGATTTGGCGAATCTCACCGCCGTAGACGCCGATGGCATCGCGCCCGCCCACCACGAAGGGGTTCATCGGGAGCCGTTCATCAACCGGGGGCAATTCTCCGGCTTTGACGCGCGCTTCCAGCATGGGGGGTTCGCTGCGTCCCTGTGGGACCTCAACAGTCTTCTCCACAATCTTTTCGACCTCGACCGTCTTGGGCACCTCGACCGTTTTCTCGACGACCTTTTCGACCTCGACCGTCTTTTCGATGATCTGCGGCGTCGGTGCCGTACAGGCCGTCGCTACCGCGCCGAGCGCGGCTGCCGTGGTCAGGTGCAGAAATTCACGGCGGGTCAATACCTTCGATTTCATAGCTTCCTCCTTCTTCCTAAAATGGATTGGAATAAAATTCTCTTTCCGGGTATCAGGTCAACCAGATGCCCGGTCATAGAGTCATAGAACTTTAGCCTCGGCTAAATCCACAAAGCCCGGTGGGCTGATAACCCCCGCCGAGGCTAAAGCCATCGGCTAAATCCACAAAGCCCGGTGGGCTGATACCCCCAGCCGAGGCTAAATCTACAAAGCCCGGTGGGCTGATAACCCCAGCCGAGGCTAAAGCCATCGGCTAAATCCACAAAGCCCGGTGGGCTGATAACCCCCCTTGGGAGGCTTCGTGTGCTAAGCCATGGGGTTTTAGCCCTCGGCTTACCTTCTACTTTATCATTCCTTGCCCCAAAAGTCTACTACTTTTCGGACAGGTTTTTACACTTTTCGGACAGGTACACCGACTGAGTCGCTCTTGAGTCAGTCAGCGGCAAATTTGAGGCGCATGAGATAGTTCGCAGATTTTATCTCCATCTGGGGAGCATGCAAATCCACGCTGCAATACGGATTCTCGTAGTGCTTGAAGTTCGAGAGCGGCTCCGGTTGACCATCACGCAGCAACGGGCCTTCCCACCCAAAGGCCAGCGTCTCGTGGCGCAGTGTAGCAAAAGTCACCGCCAGAGCGTCGAACGTCACCGGCAACGTGAGGACGCTGTCCTGGAAAGCCTCGAACTCTCCATCCAGGGCGGCGCGTCCCATTTGACACAGCCAGACATGGTGTAATCCCGGCGAACGTAGTTCACGGTAGGCGCCCGGCCCGGTGGTCATCAGCGTGAACCCCTGTGCAGCGGTGAGCGCCAGGTAGCCGGCGCCCTTGCGGGCGAAGGCCCACGGATGACCGTGTGCATCTTCCTGTATCGCGTAAGCGTCGAAAGCAGAGATCGGGAAGTAAGCGTGCGTAAAGCCCATCCAATCGTCATCCGGCAGGTGGTACACGGCGATAAGGACGTCCTTCCACTGCGCCACGCGCGGCAAAACGCCGTTGCCGCGCCAGAAACCGGGAACATGAGCCTCTGTGGTGCCACTGCGCGCGGGATGGTTGGTGAAAACCACCGCCCCCGGTCCAAGGGTGGCCTGCCAGATATGCTCACGTGTCCCCGGGGTGCCGGGACGATAATCCTGCGCCGAACCGAGCAGATAATCCGGCGTCCGGTACGAGACTTTGTTGATGGAGGATTGGGCGATGGGCGATGGGGTGATTGCCGCCTCAGAATCTGCGCCCGGCGAGGCGTTGCACTCCTCATGGACATTTTCGACGGGGGACAAGAGGTGCTGTTCGCGGTTCCATAGCTCATCGGGGGCCGCAGTGGCAATCTCCTGGATCAGCGGTGGCAGTTCGTAGTCTTCCATGCACGCCAGGCTCACCGGGGCAGCCAGGTGAGGGTTAAGAATACCCACTCCCCACAATAATCGCGTAACGCCGCCCAGGGGCGCTAGCCAGCCGCCGAAGAGGCCGGCGGCGTCCGCGCGTCCTTGCGTCCCGCCCAAAACCCCGTGGAAACTGTTGAGGGCGATGGTGAACAGCAGCTTGTCCATGATGACGGTCGCCATCTCCCAGATGGCTTCGCTTTCGACCAGGTCCATCAAATGCGCCAGCGCCGTTAATTCGATCTCGAAGGCCGGCCCTGCATCCCATTCGGCGAAGCCGCCCCGCGCCCGCGCGTGCAGCCAAGCCAGCGCCTGGCGCTTTCCCTGCGCGACGTGCCATTCGCCGGTTTGTCCGCTGTGCTTGAAGCGACGTTGAGGATACAACTGCCCGGCCAGAATCTCACAGGTATACAGCAGAAGTTGTTCGCTTTCCGCGGCGGCGTCCCGAGGCGCTTCTGGGTAAACGAAATTGAGGGCACAGGCTTTGAGGGGCGCCTTAAGCGCCTTGGGGAAGGTCGGGGCATTGCCCCAGCGGCGAAGCATGCCGAGCAGTCCGAGCAGGTACAGGGCACTGTTCGCCGTGCGCCGGTTGATACATTCAATGTGCTGGAGGAGCACCGGCAGCTCGATGGCATTCCACATTCCCAGGGCCATTTTCGCCGCCTCGGCGAAGAGATCGCCTTCACAACGGCTGGCATGATGCAAGGCTTCCATGCGGCGTTGGGCGTCATCACCCTCAGGAGTCTCATTGTAACGCGCCAGCCCCATCCCCCAGAGGGTAAACATGCGGCGTATGCGGACGTTCTCGTCATAGTACAGCTTGATAGGCGGCATCATGATGATGCGCAGCGGGCCTTGCGGCGCCTGGTGGGCCTGGACGAGCGTCGACTTGTCGCCGGGGGTCGCCGTAGCCAGCGATTCTGCATAGATGTGGCCTGAAGGCGTCTGCAGGCGGATGATGATCTCTTCGGGGGCGTCCTGGCCCACTGCCCAGTGAACGGTGACGAATTCATCCCAGACAAATACGTCGCGGTCAAGGTAAGCGGTAGCGAAGAGGCGTTCGAGTTTGTTGCGGGAGTTCACGTCTTCGATGAGGGTAGGGATTTGCACGCGCATGTCGTCCGGTGCATCATCCACGCGCAGGGCCATGGCATGGGGGTATTCGCCGGTGCGGATTTGTTCAAAGTGCACGAGGACGCCGTTGTGACCTTCCGCCAGGTTGACCGTAAAGGCGGCCTGCTGAAATCCAAACGCAGCGCGATGGTAACACGGGACGTCATTCACCCATACGTCCGTCGGGCCATACGTTGTGAGAAGCAACTGGACCGGGCCAGGCTGCGCCGTTTTGAGTTCGGTGTAGGCCCACGCGCGCGCATAAGAAGAGACGGAATCGGGATCGGTGAACGCGAGCAGGCTGTCGCCATCCACAAAATGGTCTTCGGCGCATACGGTATAGGCCCAGCGGACGGTGTCATTGCCGACGGTAAATTCTGCCTGCGACAACGGCCCCGGCTCCACCGGCTGGCGTGTGATGCCGGACGCCGCGGTGTCATAGCGCCGGATGAGACGCAGTTTGGCGTTGGCGTCGGAGGAAAGATCAGGATTGTCCAGAGTAATCGTCTGAGGGCCGGCGACTAACCAGTGATGGATGTAGCCGTTCTGAAGTTCATAAGTGATGTAAGAGAGAGACATGTAAGGGTATGCTCCTAGTGAATAGTCTGATATTCGTGGGGCGAAATAAGAAACCAGCCACGGATTTCACAGATTTACACAGAAAGTATCAGAAAGTATAAAGGTATCTATTCAGGCTCGTAAACCTGACGAAGCCACTTATTCCCTATGCCAGGTTTAGCGTAGACTTTGGTAGGCCAGGTGCTTCTGTATGACAAGATATGCGTGTTTCTATCAGCCCATCCCCCCTGCCCCCCTTCCCTCCAGGAAGGGGGATTTTGGGTGGGGGTGTGGCGGGCGGCGAAGCCGCCCGCCACACCCCTCTTTTGCCCCCTTCTTCCCCGCTGGCGGGGGAGAAGGGGGTTAGGGGATGAGAGGGTCAGCACCTGCCGAAGGGGTAACCTGTTATGTGCCCTCCCCAAAGTCCCGTTCGCCACCTGGCAAGGGTGGCTGAATAGTTACGTATAAAGAATCAGTGCAATCCGTGTCATCCGTGGCAAAGATCAAAGCCGTTTTTCCAGCACCACGCAAAGTCCCCGAGAGCCACGAATCTTAACGGGGGTGGGTGGGTTCGGTGATGCTTAAGTCAACACCCACATCGGTCAAGGCGGCCTGGAAATCGTCGTAGAGGATGGGCTTGCGCAGATAGAGCGCTGCGCCTTCGTCCAGGCAATACTCGGCTTCCTCGGTCCAGGAACAAAGGATGACGGGGATGGGGCGCGTCACAGGATGCGCTTTGAGCGCGTTCAGGATTTCCAATCCCTTGCCGCCGGGGGCGTCTAGCTCGACGATCACCACAACGGGGGTTTCCTGCAAGGCAATACCCAGAGCATCTTCCGCAAAATGCACCAATACCACAGGATAGGCGATCTTCTGTGCATAGCGTTGCATCAGATAGCAGAAACTCGCGTCATCGCCGACAACCATCAGGGGTGATAGTAATGAGGACATCCCATCCTCGCCATCCATTCATGAAACGTGATTCCCAAAACGTAAAGCATGATGCGTGAGCTTGTTAAGGGGCCTTACGCTTTGCCTATGTTTCTACTGTAGCATTCCATACGGCAAAAGTCTTTCACTTTTCGGACGACTTCTTGCATTTTTCGGACAATTTGCCGTTTCCGGGGTCTCCACATTGATAAGCGCGCGGCGATATGCCCATTTCCTCGTGGAAAACACGGGTGAAATATCCACCGCTGGAAAAGCCCACCTCCAGGGCGATCTCGGTAATGCCCTTATCGCCACTCTCCAGCAGTGTTTTGGCTTGCCTGATACGGTAGCGGTTGAGGTAGGTTATCGGCGTCACCCCGACTTCTTGCTGGAAGCAACGGGTGAGATGGCGCTCGCTCAGCCCGACGTGGGCGGCAATCTCCCCGCGCGTCAGAGGCTCCATGTAATGGGTATGGATGAAAGCCATCGCCTTGTGGACCAGCCGCTGGATGTCCGAGACAGTCCGGCGGCGGCGCGTCAATACCGCCTCGATGTGTTGTAAGGTTTCCTGAGCGCTGAATAATCCTTTGCTCAGGATGCTGACCGTACCGCGATTGAGCCGCGCCATATCCTCTTCGGTCAAAACCTGCGCTGTGACAATGACCACCGGGATGTTGCGAGTTGTCGGTTCGGCCCGCATCGCCTCCAACACGCCGAAGCCGTCCAGTTCCGGCATCATCAAATCCAACAACACCAGGTCAGGACGCTCCTGATCCATGATGCGCAGCGCTTCCAATCCATGGCGGGCCTGTAACACCTGACAATGAGGCAATTGCGTTTGCACGATGCGCGTGTGCATATCCAAGATATTGGCGTCGTCTTCTACGATGAGAATCTTTCTGGCGTCCGCTGTGTCAGTTGGCTCTTCCAACAACCCCCGGCGGCTCAACATGGCGGCCAGTTGCGCCGTTTTGACCGGTTTGGTCAGAAAATCAACATCCAAAAGCGCACCGGTATCGTCGTCTCTGTCCAACGTGTAAAACAAGACCGGGATATGACAGGTCTGGGGGTTCTCTTTGAACAGGCGCAGGATTTCCCACCCCCGCGCAGCCGTCACGGCTTGATCCAAAACGACTGCATCCGGCGCATGGCCGGGCAACGCCGCCCGCCAATCCTCTTCCCCGTCGATCACCCGCGTGACAATCTCCATGCCCCGGCGGGTGAAGTGCTCCTGCAAAAGTTGTCCCTGGGCGGCGTCCTCAACGAACAGCCAGACTTGTTGCGACGGTGTGGCCTCAGCGGATGAGTCCGATGCAGTGAGGCGAGGGACATCTTTCATGATCGGCAGTGTGAAGTAGAATTCGGAGCCACTGCCTTCCTCGCCGGAGGAGTGAACGCCGATGCTACCCTGGTGCATTTCGACGAGTAACTTGCAGATCGCCAGCCCCAGTCCCAGGCCGCCATACCCGCGCGCGGTGGTGCGCTCAGACTGGCGGAATTCGTCGAAGATAACGCTTTGTTCCTGCAGCGGAATGCCCAGGCCGGTGTCGCACACTGCGATGGTCATGGTATCGGCGTCCACGGAGACGCTCAGGGTCACTTCGCCCTGTGAAGTGAATTTGATGGCGTTGTTGACCAGATTCAATACTACCTGCCGCAGGCGCAGGCGATCTCCCCACACACAGGGCAGTGTCTCCGGGATGACGGTCCGCCATGCCAGTTTCTTGTCTTGGGCAAGCTGCCGGGCGATCACGAGGACCGGTTCCAGCACTTCGGCCATGTCGAGCGGCGCACAACTCAACTGCAACTGCCCTACCTCGATGCGGGTCAGGTCCAAAACGTCGCGGATCAGACCGTCCAGGTGCTGGGCATTGACGTAAATGCGCTCCAGGTCTTCGTGGCGGCTGCTGGTGGGGCCCCTATCGAGATCGGATTCTCGCAGTAGCAGATCGCTCAGGCCAGAGATAAGGTTCAGCGGTGTGCGCAATTCGTGGCTCACCATCGATAGGAAACGGCTTTTGAGACGATTGGCCTCTTCTGCCAGCCGTTGGCCTTCCACGGCGGCGCGGTAGAGTCGCACTCCACGCAGTGCCGCCGCCAACTGCATGGCGATGTGTCCGTATAGTTCGGAGTTCGCCATGGCGAAAGCCACCAAACCCAGACATTCTTCCTGGAGCAGTAGCGGGGTCAAGACCAGATGAAAGGGCCGGTCGGCAGGATACAGGCCCGGCGGTGGAAAGGCGCGAGTGGGGAAACGACGGGAGACCGCCGCGTGATCCGGCGCAGCCTGGATCACACTCCACGCCACCGGATCGCTCCCTTCCGCTTCGTAAAAGGCGACGACGGCATGAGCAATCCCCAGGGGGGGCAATATGTCCATCAATGCGGCGAAAACGTCGGCCTCTTCTTGCGCGACATGGAAACGCGCCGTCATTTCGTTGACCTGAAAGTTGGCATTGGCTTGTTGCACTATATAGCGTGCGTGTTGCCCCTGCGTTGTTGCGCTGACGGCTGCCCGGGCAGCATGGAACATATCCTCGATCTGGCGCATGCTCATGGGGGTGGAGGCATATTCCGGCCAATCCGGTAGCCGCTCGCGCAGGATGGAAAGCGCTGCCTGCCATCCCTGGTGGAGATCGTCCCTGGCCCCTATGAGGTCAAGAATGGAGCGGAGGGCGCGTTGAAAAATCTGCGGTTCGCCCTGGCGCAGGCTATCCCGACACGCCGTCGTCAAACGTTCGCTCAACGTTTGCACTTCGCGCCAGTTCAGACACTGCGTGTCATTATAAATCGCCTCGGTCAAGGCGGTTGTCACGGCGTCCGGATTCCCGGAAGCATCGCTGCCGGCCGGCCAGACGGTGGGCAGGCCGGGTGCTTCTCCAAACGCGCACCCACACGATTCACGCACGACCAGCCGTGTGGGAACCCGCTTGATCACAACATCTTGGTGCTGCCCGCGCAAGTATTCGAGCAAGAGCAGGACAGACTGATACCCCATCTCGAAAATGGGATAATGCACCGTGGTAAGCTGTGACGCCAGGGCACGAGCTTCGACGCGGTCGTCAAAACCGATCAGCGCGACATCTTGCGGCACGGAGAGTTTCGCTTCATGGAGCGCCTCCCATGCGCCGACGGCGGACAGATCGTTGCTGGCAACTACCGCCGAAAAGGGGACGCCGCTGCGCAAAATCTGCTTCATCGCCTCTCGTCCCCCCGGCGTGGTATGAGAACCATAGGCGAGAAGCGCCGGGGGCGACTCCAGGCCGTGCTCGGCGAGAAACGTTTGGTAGGCTCTTTGCCGATCCACGCTGTCCCCCGCAACCTCGCTTTTGTGCCCGGCGATAAATGCAATATGTCGATGGCCATGGGCAAGCAGATGTTCCAACGCCTGACGCATCCCAAATTCATTGTCGGGAACGACCGAGGGACCGTCTTCACCGGAACCGGCGAAGACGACAGGATACCCCTGGCTACGCAGGGCCTGGAAATACGGCGTGCCCTTGTCGCAAGCCACAACGGGAGGCGCGACGATCAGCCCGTCTGTATTCCACGGACCAACCGGCACAAAATCGGCTTCCTTGATCAACATAGGCCAGGCCGGACGGCCCAGGCCAACGCCGCGCGGCGAACCGATGCCGTAGGCCAGCAACAGATTGCAGTCCTGATCCTGCACGGCTGCGTGGATGCCCCGAAATACCTGTTGTAAGAAACTATCCGGCGTCCCGGCATGCACCTGCCATCCGGCAATGACACCAATCGTGGGTCGTGTCTGCTTACTGCGCGTCACACCTTTCACCTTATAGAGAAAAGGTATCTATTCAGGCCAGTCAACCTGACTAAGCCACTTATTCCCTATGCCAGGTTTGGCGTAGACTTTGGTAGGCCAGGTGCTTCTGTATGACATTTCTATAAGCCCATCCCCCCTACCCCCCTTCCCCCCAGGAAGGGGGATTTTTGGTGGGGGTGTGGCGGGCGGCTTCGCCGCCCGCCACACCCCCTCTTTTTTGCCCCCTTCTCCTCCGCTGGCGGGGGAGAAGGGGGTTGGGGGATGAGAGGGTCAGAAGTGCCAACCCCTTAGGCACTCTCTCCAAAGTCCCGTTCGCCACCTGGTAAGGATGGCTGAATAGTGACTCACCTTGTAGAGGAAAGAATATCATCATCAGGTAGATTTGACAAATGGCCGGCCCGGGAGCACAGGTTTGCAGTATGGAGTTGACCAGATGGGAATTTGGATGTATAAGTTGGGGCATCATTGCATGAGCTATCAGCCATCATAAATCAAGCATCCAGTATCACATTCACACGCGGAGGAAAAACTATGTTGATCGACCGACCCGACATTGAATCGGGCATCAAAATTGCGGCGCAGGTCACACCGGAACCGACAGAGGATGACCTTGCCTTCATCCAACAGATGGGGGTGGGTTACGTGGTGTTGTGGACCGATGCCACAAAATCGAGCTATGAGTATTACGCCAGCCGCCGCCAGTTGTTCGAGGATCACGGCCTCAAGGTCTACGGCTTCGGCAACAGCGACGTTCACAATCAGGACGCCATTGTCCTGGGCCTGGAAAATCGCGACGCGAAGATCGAGGAGTACAAGCAGCACTTGCGCCATCTGGGCCAGGCGGGGATTCCCTACACGACTTATGCGCACATGGCAAACGGCATCTGGAGCACCGAGCCAGAGTTGACACGCGGCGGCGCGCCGGCGCGGGCATTCAACCTTGAGAAGGCCAAAGCGGGTCACTGGCATGGCCGGCAGTACCCCATGCCTTTCACGCACGGGCGTCCGTACAGCGAAGAGGAAATCTGGGACAACTTCGCGTATTTCATCAAGCAGGTCGTCCCCGTCGCCGAGGAGGCCGGCGTCAAAATCGGCATTCATCCCGACGATCCACCTGTGCCGGAACTGGGCGGCATTCCGCGCTGTATCTTTGGCAACTTCGAGGGTTATCGTCGCGCTATCGAGATGGCTAACAGTCCTAACGTAGGTCTGTGTCTCTGCGTCGGCTGTTGGTTAGAGGGCGGCGCCTGGATGGGCAAGGACGTCTTTGAGACGATCCAGTACTTCGGCGAGCGGCAGAAACTGTTCAAGATTCACTTCCGCAATGTCAACCGGCCGCTTCCCTATTTCGTGGAGACTTTTCTCGATGACGGCTACATGGATATGTACCGGGTGATGCGCGCCCTGCGCGAGGTGAACTTCGACGGCGTCGTTATTGCTGATCACATCCCCCTGATGGCGAAGGATCACAAAGTGGGGACGGCGTTCAGCATCGGCTATATGAAGGCGCTCGTCGAGCGGGCCAACGCCGAATTCGCCCCGGCATAGCCAGACATCCCAGGTAACTCTTCAGCTCTCCTTGCCGGGGGGTGAAGGGGAAATGAAAACTTTTCACCCCGAAGGGCACAAAGAATTTGTGCTTTTCTCTGGGGTTATTTTCAAGGGAGTAGAACATCATGTCAGACGATCAACAACCTTCGATTTTGGAATTACAGGCCCGCTGGGACAAGATTCGCGTGGCGAATCTCTACGACGCGCTGGACCAGATGGGTTATGGCGATCAATGTATCGATTTAGGCATCCGTCCGCTGTCCCCTCACCAGCATTTGGCGGGGATGGCCGTGACGGTGCGCGGCAGCCGCGACCCGTCCACTTGGGAGGAGAAGAAAGCGGCGTTGGAGAAGGCGGAAGCGGAGGGCAAACCTGTGGTAAGCGGGCCGCCTCTGCACGAATGTCTTTTCCCAGGCTGTGTGGTCGTAGTGGATGGTGGCGGCGAACTGCACACCGGCAAGTTCGGCGAGATGACGAGTTGGGACCTGAAGCAGCGCGGCGCGATGGGCATTGTCATCGACGGCTTCATCCGCGACCTGTGGGGGCTGGAAATTATCCCCCACTACACAGTCTGCGCCAGAGGAACGTCGCCCATCGAGTCGGCCAAACGCTGGAGCATCACCGCGGTCAACGTCCCAATCGGGATGCCCGGCACGCTTACTAGTATGGTGCGCGTGCGTCCCGGTGACTGGATCGTCGCCGAGGCAGATGGCGTCATCGTTGTTCCGCAGGAGATAGCACTGGAAGTCCTGGTAAAGGCCGAGGAGATCGAGGTTCGTGAGCAGGGCATGCGCGAGGATTTTGCGCAAGGGATGTCGTTCCAGGAAGCCTACGAGAAATGGGGAAGGGCGTAGCGATTTTAGATTTCCGACCAAGAACTTAACTTGAAGGCTATGTCACCAACCTTTTCGCCGTTATCACATTGCGCACCTGGCCGATCTTTGCCAACACCCGTGTCAGTGTTACCAGGTCTGGCACATCCAACGTCATATAGACCGGCAAAATGTTGTAGCGACTGCGCTTCCCGGTGCTTACGGAAGCCATATTGATATCATTGTTCATAATCACTTCTGTAACATCGTGAAGCAATCCAGGACGATCGTGCGCCGTGATCACAATCTGAATCGGGAATGTACGTCTCTCATGCCCCCAATCCACTTCGATGAGACGTTCCAGGTCATCCGGTCCCATCCGCAGGATGTTAGGGCAATCCTGGCGATGAATTGTGACCCCATGGCCGCGGGTGATATAACCCACGATTTCTTCCCCCGGAAGCGGATTGCAGCATTTTCCCAAATGCGTCAACAATCCACCGGTGCCACGAACATTGATGCCGTCCGTCACCACTTCCGGGGGAGGTGAAGGGGTAGCGCTGTACAGATCCTCTTCTTCGCTCGGTTTCTCTTTTTTTTCGGCAGACTGGCTGATAACGTAACTCTCCAGTCGCTTGGCAATCGCCTCGCTGGTCAGGTCGCCGATGCCCACCGCTGCAAAAAAGTCATCCGCATTAGGATAGCGTTTGTGGAAAAGTTCCGCCACTTCCTCGACGAAGAGGGCCAATTCCAGACGTTTCAAGAGTCTATCGATCACCATGCGCCCCTGGAATATGTTTTGTTCTTTTCCCTGTCGTCTAAACCATTGTTTGATCTTCTGGCGAGCGTGGTTCGTCTTAATGTACCCCAGTTCACCGTTGAGCCAATCGCGGCTCGGCCCCCCCTTACGTCCGCGGATAATTTCCACCTGCTCGCCGGTTTTGAGCTGGTAATGCAACGGGGTCCAGCGTCCATCCACTTTAGCGCCGCGGCATGTATGGCCGACCTCGGTATGCACGGCATAGGCAAAGTCCAATGGTGTGGCACCCAGCGGCAGGTCAATCACCTTTCCACGGGGCGTGAATACATAGACGCGGTCGCGGAAAACATCCGAACGCATCGAGGCCATAAAAGCGCGCGCATCCTCGGCCTCCTCCGTGTATTCTCGGACGCTTTGACGCACGCTAGAAATCTGCTCTATGACCTGTTCGCTCAGGGGGACTTTATCCTCCTTATAACGCCAGTGGGCAGCAATGCCAAACTCTGCGATTTCATCCATGACATACGTGCGGATCTGAATCTCCAGCGGCACACCCTTTTTGCCGATCACGGCAGTATGCAGGCTCTGGTATCCATTAGGCTTGGGATGTGCAATGTAGTCGTCGAACTCCCCCGGCACCGGTGTCCATAAATGGTGCACGACTCCCAACACCTGGTAGCATTGGGAAGGGCTTTCCACGAACACGCGCAATCCTTCAACGTCATAGATACGTGAAAAGGGTAAATTTTTCCGCTGCATCTTGTTGTAGATGCTGTAGATGTGTTTGGGGCGGCCCTTAATCCTGGCAGGGATTTCCTCTTGGGTCAATGCCGCTTGCAGCATGGCGATATGTTCGGCCACTCTGGCTTCGCGCTCATCTTTGTGCGTGTTCAACAGCCGGTTCAATTCATCGAACATCGCGGGGTTGAGATAGCGAAAAGCCAGGTCTTCCAGCTCGGCCTTCCATACCCAGATGCCGAGCCGATTGGCGATCGGCGCAAAGATTTCCAACGTCTCACGTGCCATCCGCTGCTGGCTTTCGGCAGGTAACGCAGCCAGGGTCCGCATGTTATGCAGACGATCGGCCAGTTTGATGAAGATCACGCGCACATCATCCAGTGCCATCGCCAGGAGCAATTTGCGCAGGCTTTCCAGCTCCTGAAGGTCGCGGATACGTTGACCGTCTTCTTTGGCGCGCGCCTCGACCTGGTCCAGCTTGGTCACGCCCTCGACCAGCGTGAGGACTTCCCGTCCAAACTGCGCCTCCAACTCTGGGCGTGGGACATCGCAATCTTCCAGGACATCATGCAACAAGCCGGCGGCAATCACCGCCGGCTCGAAGTGCATTTCGGCTAAAAGATACGCTACATTCAGAGGATGGACAATGTAGGGTTCGCCGGATTTGCGGAACTGGCCGTCATGCGCGGCAGCGGCGAAGTCGTAGGCGCGGCGGATGAGGGCGGAGGAGGCGCTGTTGTCGAGAGAATGATGAAGAAGATGATCAACCGTGATCTTTGCCATATCTGTCATATCGACCACATTCCACTTCTTGTGTGAGGAAGCAGGCACACCTCTGAATCATTCTCAACAACAATACACGGCATCGAATCCAAGTATTGTCCGATGAATAGAAAACTTGATTGATGGCTAGATTGTGTTATCATGGCCCAACTTGTTAATACCCGTTGCGAAAGATAAATAAAAGAGGTTCATTATGCGCATCTGTCAAAAAATCGACCGTTTGATCATCACGGGGATAGTTATTGTCCTGTCTGCAAGCTGCACGAATACGGCGATTTCGCCTATCGCTTCCCCCACGATGTCACCTATCGCTTCTCCTACTTTCGATAGTTCTATCGAATACGGGATATCGCAAGATCAACCCGCGCCGATCGGAGCGCCGGTCAAGACAGAAGATGGACTCATTATAACAGTCGTAGAGGCCAAACGCAATAGCGAAGAAGAATTAGTGAGTATTAATCCCTTCAATATGTTTAACCCAAATGAGGAAGCTATTTTGATTCGCGCAAAGGTTGAACTACCCAAGGCGCCGCCTGAACCTTTTACACTTCTCTCGTTCGACTTCGACATTATGGATGAAACTGGCACTGTCTATGGCTATCCGCTCACCGTCATTGTCGCCGACGAGCTAAAAGCTTACCTGGACCGGGCGACGACGATCGAAGGCTACCTGGCGTTCGTCCTTCCCCGTGGACACACCCAACTCGTCATGCGTTATTTGCCCAAAAATCGTGGACAAGCCTTCTCCCCTCGCTGGTTCATCCTTACGCCTTAATTTCTCCCTCGGCGAAAGCAGCTTAAAACAGATCTGGGGCTGCGAGGCTTCAACCTATAACACAAATCACTTCAAGAATCCAAAGGCTTTGCCACATGACTCAACTTTTGCATAGTCTGACACCCTTGTAAGAATAAAGATGGCGCTTTTAAAAGCGCCATCTTTATTACATCGGGTCCTCAACTAGAGACTATTACTACTTTTTAGGGAAGGCATTATACATGCCAGCCAGACCCGTGCGAGTGGGAAAGCCACCATCCACATTACCAACCACGACTATAGACGATCCTGCCGGAGCGCGGACAACTGCGGTTCCACTCCAACCATCGTCCAACAGCAGGTCCGTATTCAAGGTGTTCTTTGCAAACGCGATATACTGATTCACCGTAGCAGATGCCGTTGCAGACGGGGTCGTGGCACCGCGCGCATAGAACTCAATCGTAATTTGTACAGGCGTTGCACCAAGATTCATCGCAATCACACCGGAACGCCAACCGCCAAAGCGCTTGTACTGTGAAGGCAAATACACTGTGGATGCAGCGTCACTCGCCAGAACGGCATTGTAGACGTTCCCCTTGCCCTGATCGGTGCTAGTCACGTCAACGATACCGATAACAGGCTGCAATGACACGCCAGTGGACCTGATCACCGCAGTACCAGCAAAGCCGTCTGCAAGCTCTGTAATATTCTTCGTATTGACCGCCTGCACGCCACCATTGGCCGCAAACGCATCGGCGAAATTATACGTGGTAACGAGAAGTCCATCGCGGTTATAGAAATCAATGGACACGGTGGTGGTTTGGGTTCCCAGGTTCTGCACGTTAATGCCATTGCTGTTCCAAGCACCATATTTCTTGTAGATTGCCGGGACGAAAACCTGGGTATCACCTGTCGCAAAGGCGTTGTATTCCTCTGCAATCATACCCGTAGCACCGGTGTCACGGGTGTTGCGGATCACTGCACCCATCTTGTAGCTGGACTCAATCACAGCACCGCCGGCCCAGTTAGCGGCAATATCGGCATAGTCGCTGGGGGAAACCTTGATCGTCGCGTAGGTGGTCAAATTGACGGTCTTTGCGGTGCCAGTCTGGTTACCCGACCGATCGCGGAAAGTGATCGTAGCGGTAGCGCCCGTCGGCACCTGTTCAACAGCTTGAATCCAGATTTCACTGAGCCAGTTTCCGTAGCCCTTGTAAAGTGCAGGGACATAGAGCTTGGTTGCCCCTTCAGTCACGGCGCTGTAGAACCCCACACTGTCATTGTCGGTGTCGTTACCAATTGCGGCAATGGGCTGATCTGCACTCACCACCAATGAGCCGACAAAACCATCGGTCAAGCCAGCCTGATTATTGGCTCCAAAACCGACCGCCGAGGCCGGTTGGACCACGGTTTCAGTATAGGCTACAGTATTGCCCGCCTGATTGTAATAATCCAAGCGAACTGTCGCAGCCTCATCGCCTAAGTTCTGCACAACCACGCCGGTAGTGCGCGAACCAGTGGCGCGAATAGTGGAAACGGAAAATCCTGTCAACAAACCTACTACAAGTAAAACAGTTAAAACAGATAACCTCTTCTTCATGACTATCCTCCTAAATAGATGTGTGTATCTAGTTTTGACCCGATCTTTACTCATTATGCCCATGTTTGGTCAAAAATCAATACTCCTTTGGTGTTATACTGACGGAAGGTCTTTTTCCTAGTATTTTTGGGGGAAAGCGATATACATAGCTGCTTTGCCCTGGTTACGCGGCGGTGTCAAAGTATCGTAACCACCATCGACATTACCGACAACGACCAGCGGCTGGCCACCGGACCGTACAATTACAGTCCCGGTCCATTCATCCGGCAACTGCGCTGCAATATCCGGAGTCAGAGTGTTTTTGGCAAATGCAATATTGGGGCTGATCTCGGCTGAGGTCGTTATAGCACTCATCGTACTTGCGCCGCGAGCATAATACTCAAACGTGATCGTCGTCGGTGCAGTGCCGACATTCATAGCGATCACCCCCGAACGCCAACCGCCGAAGCGTTTATATTGAGAAGGGAGATAGACAACAGAAGCGCCATCCGATGCAAGGACGGCATTGTAGGCATTTCCCTTTCCCGTATCTGTGTCGGTCACATCCGCAACCGCAATCACCGGTTGCCCGGATAGAGAGCGCACTACAGCGGTACCGGCATATCCTTCAGCCAACTCAAGGATATTTTTCGTGTTAATCGCTTGAGCGCCGCCATTCGCTGCAAAGCTCCGCGTAAAAGGGTAGGTATGTACAAGTGTGCCCAGGCGATCATAAAAATCGATCATCACGTAAGTAGGAGCATCGCCGATATTTTGCACGTTGATACCATTGCTGTCCCAGGGGCCAAAATACTTGTACATAGCCGGAATATAGACGGTAGTGTCACCCTGTGCGAAGCCATTGTACATTTCGGCAATGCTCCCTTCGCTCGTCGGGCGGACATTCTTCACGATTACGGCCATCTTGTATGCGGATTGAATAACAGTGCCGCCAGCCCAACCGTAAGGAATGTCTCCGCCAGGAATATCAGGGTTTCCTGCTTCATAGTGTGCTGGTGAGACCATGACCGTAGCACAGCTTTTCAGTGGAATAGACTTGATAGAACCTGTCTGTTGGCCCAGCCGGTCTATGAATTGAACTGTGGCCTGGGCACCACTCGGCACTGTCTCTGTGGTTTGGATCCAGATCTCACTCTCCCAATTGCCAAAGCCATGATAGACAGCGGGAAGATAGACTGTTGTTGCTCCCTCAGAAACGGCGCTGTACATTCCCATGCTATCACTATCCGTATCATTTCCAATCGCCGCGACATCCTGATCTGCCATCACGACCAGAGAACCCACGAACATATTACCTAAACCTTGCTGGGACCCAGCTCCGAACCCAAGCGCCGAAACCGGTTGAACAGTCGTGGTTGTATAAACAACAAGTTCTCCCGAAAGATTGTAATATTCCAATTTCACATTGGCCGGTTTGGACCCGAGATTTTGAATAACCACCCCTGTAGTTCGGGGGCCTACCATCGCATAAGAGGTTAGATATATGCCTCCCGAAAGAATTATGGTCACAATTCCAACAACGATCAGAGGAATCTTGTGCTTGCTCATTTTTCCACCCTCCTTCTCTCTCATCCCGCCTATCCTTCTATATGTTTGTTTATATAGAAACTCAACTGTTCATTCGCTGAAATCGATAGCGAAATCGTGAATTTGCTGATACACTCAGAGGATGACTACTACTGAGTTGACCATCAAGAATGAACGGATTGACGATTTTGTGCTGTTGCTCGAAATCATGAAACGTCTGGGCTTTCCCGCGATTTTGGATCGCCATCTGACCCGTC